>JAESGM010000081.1_pt1 | contig 275305 bp, 267 predicted proteins | sample 9269721 | NCBI WGS metagenome assembly JAESGM01 (sample SAMN15720920, study PRJNA650825) | algae metagenome | isolation source: Komarekiella atlantica HA4396-MV6 and co-occurring heterotrophs from... | place: USA: Theobald House, Kauai, HI | collected 2009-07-29
GCCTACGGCCTCAGCGCCTTGGGCGGCACGAGAGCTCCCGACATCGTCGGCGTGTTGAAGGTCGATCAGGCTTGGGGTGTGTTCCAGTTGTCGGCTGCGGCTCACAACAACCATGCCGCCTACTACGGCATCACCGAGACCTCCGGTCATCCCGACGACAAGTGGGGCTGGGCCGTGCAGGCTGGCTTGCAGATCAAGAACATCCCGACGGGTGCGGGTGACACGATCAACTTGCAGGCGGTCTACACCGACGGTGCAAGCCGCTACAACTTCCAGAGCCTGGTTGGCCAGAACTTCGTGATGTTCGGCGGAACCAGCGTTCCCGGAGCCTACCAGAGCGTTGGTCTTGCCGGCGTAGCTGACGGCGTCTACCAGACCGGTACGGGCATTCTCACGGCTCAGACTTGGGGTATGCGCGGTGCATGGAACCACAACTTCGATCCCTACTGGAGCGGCGCGATCTACGGTGCGTACGCCCAGCTGAAGTACGGCAATGGCGGAAACGCACTGATCTGCAACGCGATCGCGGGCATTGGTGCGGCGACTGCCGGTATCACGACCTGCAACCCGGACTTCAACCTGGCTCAGATCGGCGGCATCATCCGCTGGACCCCGGTGAAGGGTCTGACGTTCTCGGCCGACGTGGTCTACACCATGCTCGACCAGAAGTTTGCCGGAACGATCGCGCCGGGAGCAAACTTCAATGCTCCGGCCAAGCCGGCAGCTGTCTACCAGCTGAAGGACCAGGACACGGTCAGCATGCTCCTCCGCGCTCAGCGTAACTTCTGATCCCGGAAGACTTAAAGCGACAAGGAAACCCCGGCAGGCAACTGCCGGGGTTTTTCTTTTGTTGGGTTTGAAACTTCAAACATTCATGCTCCACGACGGCCAAGCGTGATCTTGCTTTGCAGGTCACAGTGAAGTGAACCCTTGTGCGCAGCAAGCGTAAGCGGGAAGGGCGCATGTGCGAGCTTCGCAGGGGCATGGCTGCGGCCGCAAGCACCGGCCCAATCGGCCAGCCATCGACGTTACGCTTGAGGTCCCCGGGTTGCAGCCGGCAATGCAGACTTGCCGACCTCATTGCCCCGCTGGTGGTCAACAGCGCGCAATGCGCTCCTGTGCCAGCTGTCGGATCGGCGCAGAGGGAGCGGTGCTAGTACTGAATGCGCCGCTGTCGGTGGACGGGGCCCCGAGGCTTATGCGCAAACGCGTAATAGGGGTTGGTATAGCATTGAGCTGCGCGGCCAGATGCCGTTGCCTGGCACTGAGGCAGTGAAGTGAAACTGCAATCGATGTAGCCACCTCTCGGCACATAGACCTGCAGGCAGACCGGATAGTTTGGATCGTAGGTCTGCGCGTGGGACGGCGTGGCGGCGAGGACCGCTGCGCTGACCAGAATCATCCGGGTCAATCCAGCTCGCATTGCAGTCTCCTCGTGTCGTAGAGCGACAGACCCGAACATGGTATTGAATGCAGGAAACGTCAATCGTCGATTGCTGCGGTTGCTGCTCGGGAAGCTCTCGCGATTCGCTTACAGTCTAACATGCCGGTCGCGCGGTGCGCCGCGCGTGGCCCAGAAGGCGAAAGTCCGGCTGAGATCCGTATCCGTCCCGCGCGATCGTTCATAGATGTTTGGCATGGAAAAGCCCCCGGCAGTTGTCTGCCGAGGGCTCGCTTCCTGTTCAAACAGAACGATAATGCACTAGAAATTGCGCTGTGCGCGGAGCAGGAAATTGAAGCTGTCCTGATCCTTCAGCTCGTATGCGGCCGCCGGCTTGGCCACCGACGCGAGGGTCGGAGCGACAACCGTGCCTGAATACTTTTGGTCGATCCGGGTCCAGGTGAAGTCACCCGAGAACGTCAGGTTCTTCACCGGGGTCCAGCGCGTGATGATACCCGCCTGGGCGATGTTGAAGTCGGGGTTGCAGCTACCGACCAGGGAGAGCAGCGCAACCGCGTTCGCGCAGATGGCTGCCTTGCCGTTGTTGCCGTACTGGATCGAAGCGTAGGCACCATAGACGCTAGTGTTCCAATAGGGATTCCAGTTGTGATTGTAACCACCGCGGAAGCCCCAGGTGGTTACGTTCTCGAGCCCGGTGCCATCTGCCGCCGAAGTACCCGTGTACACAGCGTCAGGCGCGTTGGCAAAGCCGATGCTCTGGTAAGCGCCAATCTGGCTGGCGCTGCCGAACATCGAGTAGCTCACCGCGGCCAGGCTCTGCAGGTTGTAGCGGGTTGCGCCATCGGTGTAGACGGCCTGCAAGTTGATCACGTCGCCCGCACCGGTGGGGATGTTCTTGATCTGCAAGGCACCCTGCACGGCCCAGCCCCACTTGTCGTCGGGATGACCGGTGATCTCGGTCGCGCCGTAATAGGCCGCGTGGTTGTTATGAGCAACAGCCGACAACTGGAACACACCCCAAGCCTGATCGACCTTGATTGTGCCGATCAGGTCCGGAATGCGCGAGCCGCCGAAGTTGTTGAGACCATTCGAGCCGCCCAGCATACCTGTCGCCGTAGCGCGCGTCAGGTTCAGCACGCCAGCCTGCACGACCGCGGCCTGGTCCTGAGCCGACACGCTGGCCGATACGCCGTTGCCGAACTGAGCGGTGTAGGTGAACTGGTTCACACCATTGGTCGTGCCGCTACCGCCGACCAGGCCGTCGAAGTTGTTGCCGGGATAGTTGACCCAGGGCGCATCGAACGCGGAAATCGCCCTGCCCATCGTGAACCCGGCGAATTGGATGAACGCATAGTTGATGCCAACGCCACCACCGGCAATACCGCCGTCGGAGGGGTTACCAACCTGGCCGACAGCCGCGCTGTACGTGGTACCACCCGTGCCGGCGCCGGAGTACGAACCCGACGTCCAGGTGAAGTTCGCATCGAAGAACGTGCGGACCACGCCGTATTCGGTCGCCGTGCGCGTATCGACGTGCAGATTTTGACGCGCGCGCATGGAGTAATAGTTCGACAGGCGATTGTGAGCGCCCAACGGTCCGGAGAAGGCCCCGTTGTAGTGCGTGCTGTTGAACGCGGTTTCAGCGCGCAGATAGCCGCCCAGCTTGATGCAGGTGTCGGTGCCGGGGATATAGAAGAAACCCGCACCATACAGCGAGCAGATCCTGACATACTCCACCGCCTTGGCCTTGACGGGCAGGTCGGCAGCCTGAGCCCCGCTAATGACAGCCAAGCCGGCCGCCGAGCCGAGAATAAGGCCTTTAATCATCTTCATATCAATCCCCAAGTTGCTCTATAGCGAAAGGTCCGTGCCCCTTGGGCCACTCCCAAGTCCGGTTCCGCTGTCTCTTTGAATCCGCTTAGTCGATTCTCGGCTTCTTGACATTTCGTCCGAGATTGTTCGCGTCTATCCGACTTTTTTGGAAATCAGATGACACCCTCTGACCCCTGATACTGGCGCCAGCGCGCTCCCGCGGGTAATTTACATCCAAGTTCATCGGCGAGGGCATATTCTTCGAGCAATATGAATTGACTTGTGCCGGTGATGCCGGTTTGCAACATTCGCGTTATATCGATATCGAGGAAGTTGCCATGCGCGCTCTGGCTCTGACGATTGTGATGATCGGAATGGCTTTGGCAGCCGGGCCGGCCAAGGCTCAAACCTATGACCCGGCTTTTCCCGTTTGCATGCACGTCATTCCCTGGGGCGGCGGCGCCTATGAGGATTGCAGCTACCAAACGATGGGCCAATGCGCGGCGTCGGCTTCCGGCCGTGCCGCGCAATGCGACCCCAACCCGTTTTATGCGGGTGCAAAGACGTCGCCGCCACGAAGCGGTCGACGCTATCGTCAAGCTGGATCAATGCCGACTGCGCCCGACGGGAGCCAACCGAACAGCTACTGCCTGCAAGGTCGCATGTGGGGCTATCCCGGCAATTGCCAATTCTCCAGTTACGCGCGATGCACGGCCACCGCCAGCGGTACTGACGCCTATTGCGGGGTGAATCCCCAATATGCATTCGCGCGTCAGCAGCAGCGCGGCTATCGGTACGGATACTGAGCGGCCGTCAAGCAACATCGCAACCAGCCGCGTTGCCATGTATGGCAGCGCGAGTTGCAGACTATTGGACGATGGAGCCGCGATGCAGGTCGGCTTCAATCTGGAGCCTGGTGCCGCCGCCGAATCGCGCGCGGTAGACCTGCAGGTTCTCCATGATCCGCTGCACATAGTTTCGCGTCTCGGAGAACGGGATCAGTTCCACCCAGTCGACGGCATCCACCTTGGGATCGCGCGGATCGCCGTAGCGCTCGATCCATTTCCTGACGCTGCCGCGGCCAGCATTGTAGCCGGCGAAGGTCAGGATGTAGGAGCCGCGGTAATCCTCGAGCAGCCCGCCCAGTTCGGCGGCGCCGAGCATGGCGTTGTAGACCGAATCGGTCTTCATCCGCTTGAGGTCGAAGCTGATGCCGGCCCGCTTGCTGACGTAGCGTCCGGCATCCGGCGTCACCTGCATCAGCCCGTAGGCCTGCGCAGGCGAGACCACCGCCGGATTGAAGGCGCTTTCCTGGCGCGCGATCGAGTAGACGATGCTCGGCTCTACCTCCGGTCCGACCTGCTTGAATGAGGGGATGCCGTTGACGGGGTAGGCGTAGAAGTCGAACGGCAGGCCGCGATTGAGCGCGGCCTTGCCCATCATCAGCATGCCGCGGGCGTCGCTGTAACGCGAGGTGAGTTCGCCGAGGCCCACCAGCGCGTCCGGATCGCCGTTTTCGCCCATGTCGCTGAGAATCGGGAATGCGAGCGCGCGCTCGTCCAGCTCATAGAGCAACTGCACGGCGCGCACGATTTCCAGCCGCTCGACGCCGCGGCCGCGACCGCTCGGGACGCCGTTCAACTCGAGTTGCGGCAGCCCGAGCTTGGCGCGCGCCAGCTGGCCGTAATAGCTGGTCGACTGTTCGGCGGCGCGGCCATAGGCGGCGCGCGCCTCCTGCGTGCGTCCCGCGGCCTCCGCGGCGCGGCCTTGCCAGTAGCCGGCGCGCGCCAGCGCGGTCGGATTGACGCTGCCGACGCCGATGCGGGCGAAATGCTGTGCGGCCACCGCCGGGTCCTTCAGGAAGCGCAACGCAATCCAGCCCGCGGTGAATTCCTGCTCGGTCTTGTAGATGTCGCGCGACGGAAGCGCTGCGTCCCGCGCAATCAAATAGGCGTTGCGGTATTCGCCGACGTCGATCATCTTGCGCGCCAGCAGGCGCCGCTCGATCCACCATTCGTTGAGATTGTGCAGCCTGTTCGGATCTTTCGGCACCGCCAGCATCAGCTGCGCGGCTTCATGGAATTTTTCTTCGCGGCGGAGCCACTGGATCCGGGCGAACATGTAGCCGGGATCGTTGTGCAGTTCGCGCGGCACCGCGTCCAGCAGCGCCTTGAGGTTGGAGGATTTCTTGTTGGCTGCAATGCGTGCCTTGGCCAGCGCGACATGGCCCGAGCCCAGCCGCTTGGCCGCGCGCATGCCGCCGGCTTCCTGCTCGGTGCCGTACAGCAGCGCGTCCATCCGCGCCTTGTGGTCGCCGCCGGTAAGGAATGCGCCGAACTGGTCCATCACGTTGATTTCGGTGTCTTCCGACATGCCGTCGCTGCGCCAGGCCTCGCGGACCAGCCGTTCGGCGTTGGTGCGATCGCCGCGTGCGATCATGGCCTTGGCCAGCGCGAACTTGCCTTTGGCGGAAAGCGGCGACTGGTTTTCGAACCACGCCCACACCGTTGCGTCGTCGCGGCGGTCATCCCACAGCGCGGCCTCGATGCGCCGGCGCATGAAGGTCTGCGACGGCCAGCTCGGATTGGCGGAGATGAACGCGCGGTAGCGTTCGACCGAAGCGCCGTTGTTGTCGCTGCGCAGGATCAGCCACTCCGCAAGCTTGCGGGCGACCGGATCGGAAAGCGCGGCTTGCGCCTGTGTGGCGTCGGCGGCCTTTTGCTTGCGCACGAGCGCGATGATGTTCTCCAGCACGTCCTTGTCGGCCTGCGAGGTCGAGGACGTTGCGGCGATTGCTGCGGGTGCGATATGCCTGCGCGGAGGCGGCACGGCGGCATGCTGGCGCGTCGCCGGGGCCAGTACCGGCGGAGGCGGCGCCGGCGCGGCTGGGGCCGCCGCGACAGGGGCGCCGGTGGTATTTGCGTGCGGGCTCGCCGCTGGATTCGTGGTCGGGTTCGAGGTGGTATTCAGCGTCGTCTTGGGAACGACGTTGCGGGCGATAGGCCGCGGCTTCGGCAGTGGAACTTTCGACTTGGCCCAGGCCTCCAGGGGGAGGGCGGACAGCCCGAACGCCAGCGCCAGGCTCGTGGCCAGTGCGGTCGATCGAAATGCGGCTGCGCGGGCGGAAGGGGTCACGGCTTTCCTCTGCGGCGGCGAATCATTCAATCGCTCGGGCCCTTGATCTATTTGATTGAATACGTGGACAAAATGCTAAAGCTTCGCAGGTGGTGTGTTTGCGCCATCACCACGGCAAAATCGCGGCTAAAGGCGTATCGCGCCTGCGCGGTACCTGTCGAGCCAAGAAAAGCCGTCAAAACAAAGCGCTAGGGCCATGTCCGCGGCCCTTTCGCCTGATCGCCAGACCCGATATGAATTGAAATCCAGTTTCGGTCGCGCCGCACCTTGAGCGTTGGGAGGAAGTCCATGGCTGCCAAGACAAAGTTCCGGGGATCGCTCACCGCCTTGGTTACGCCATTCAAGAATGGCGCGCTCGATGAGGCGGCCTTCCGGGGTCTCATCGGCTGGCAAATCGAGCAGGGGTCGCACGGCCTCGTTCCTGTGGGCACCACCGGCGAAAGCCCGACGCTGAGCCATGCCGAGCATCACCGGGTCGTCGAGATGTGCATCGATGAGGCGAAAGGACGCGTGCCCGTGATTGCCGGCGCAGGCTCGAATTCGACGCGCGAAGCCATCGATCTGGCCGTTCACGCCGAAAAGGCCGGCGCCGATGCCGTGCTGGTCGTGACGCCGTACTACAACAAGCCGACCCAGGAAGGGATGTATCAGCACTTCAAGGCGGTGAACGATGCGATCGGAATCCCGATCATCATCTACAACATCCCGCCGCGTTCGGTCGTCGATATGTCGGTCGAGACCATGACCCGGCTGTTCGAGTTGAAGAACATCGCCGGCGTGAAGGACGCCACCGCCAACCTGGCCCGGGTGTCGCAGCAACGTCATGCGATGGGGCCGGATTTCATCCAGCTGTCCGGCGAGGACATGACCGCGCTGGCCTATATGGCGGCGGGCGGACATGGTTGCATTTCGGTGGTCGCCAACGTGGCGCCAAAGCTGTGCGCCGACCTGATGTCAGCCGTCATGCAGGGTGATTACACCACCGGACTGAAGATCCAGGACCGCCTGACCCCGCTGCATGATGCCGTCTTCAAGGAGCCGGGCCTCGCGGGCGCCAAGCATGGCCTCAAGCTGCTGGGCCGGCTCGAAGAGGAAGTGCGCCTGCCGCTGATGAACGTGACGCCGCCGACCGGCAAGGTGATCCGCGACGCCATGGTGCATGCCGGCCTGATCAACTAGCGCTGCGCCTCGTCCGTTGAACGAAGTGGGGAGCCCAACATGCTGAAGGAATTTCGCGAATTCGCGATGAAGGGTAACGTCGTCGACCTCGCCGTCGGCGTCATCATCGGTGCGGCCTTCGGCGCCATCGTCACCTCGCTGGTCGGCGACGTCATCATGCCGATCATCGGTGCGATCACCGGTGGTCTCGACTTCTCCAACTATTACACGGGCCTGTCGAAGTCGGTGACGGCGACCAACCTGGCGGATGCCAAAAAGCAGGGCGCGGTATTGGCTTGGGGCAATTTCCTGACGCTGACGCTGAACTTCTTCATCATAGCCTTCGTGCTGTTCATGGTCATTCGCGCGATGAACAAGCTGAAGCGCGAGGAAGAAGTGGCGCCGAGCACGCCGCCGAAGCCGACCCGCGAGGAAGAACTGCTGACCGAGATCCGAGATCTCCTCAAGAAGGCTTGATGTGGCCGAGAAGAAGAACGAGCGCCCGATCAAGGTTGTCGCCGAAAACCGCAAGGCCCGGTTCAACTACGCGATCGAGGACACGGTCGAAACCGGCATTGCGCTGACCGGCACGGAAGTGAAGTCGATCCGCAACGGCAAGACCACGATTGCGGAGTCCTATGCGGATTCCAAGGACGGCGAGATCTGGCTGATCAACGCCAATATTCCCGAATATCTGCAGGCCAACCGCTTCAACCACGAGCCGAAACGGCCGCGCAAACTGCTGCTGCACCGGAAGCAGATCAACAAGCTGATGGGCGCGGTTGATCGCGAAGGCATGACGCTGATCCCGCTCAAGCTCTATTTCAACGAGCGCGGCCGCGCCAAGCTATTGCTCGCGATCGCCAAGGGCAAGAAGCTGCACGACAAGCGCGAGAGTGAAAAGAAGCGCGACTGGGGCCGGGAAAAAGGCCGCCTGCTGCGGGCGAGGGGATAGTGGCATTCGTCATTGCGAGCGAAGCGAAGCAATCCATCTTTCTCTGCGGCGCAATGGGTTGCTTCGTCGCAAGTGCTCCTCGCAATGACGATCCGTAGAGAGGGCCAATGAACCAGAGAAACCTGCTCGACGTCGACTGGAGCAAGATCCCGGCGCCGACGGACGATGGCGCAGCGGCGCACCTCGTCGGCATGACGATTCCGCCGATCAGCCTGCTTGCGACCGACGACAATTCGGTGACGCTTTCAGCTCTGCCCGGCCGCACGGTGGTGTTCGCTTATCCGCGCACCGGCGAGCCCGGCAAGATCGCGCTGGTCGACGATTGGGATATGATCCCCGGTGCGCGCGGCTGCACGCCGCAAACCTGCTCGTTCCGCGACCTGTTCGCCGAGTTGAAAGCCGCCGGCGCAAAGCACGTGTTCGGCCTGTCGACGCAGGACAATGTCTACCAGACCGAGATGGCGTCACGGCTGCATTTGCCGTTTCCGGTGCTGTCGGATGACAAGCTGGCGCTGACCCGCGCGCTGAAGCTGCCGACGATGGAAGTAGCCGACTTGACGCTGATCAAGCGGCTGGCACTGATCGTCGACGACGGGCGCATCACCCACGTGTTCTATCCGGTATTTCCGCCGGACCGTAACGCCGGCGATGTCCTTGCGTGGCTGAAGGCAAATCCCGTTTAGCTCTTGGCCAGATCCGCACGCACCGTCGCGAAAACGTTGCGAAACATGTCAGGTGTCAGCACCCGCGTGTTCGTGTTGTAGCGCGAGCAGTGATAGCTGTCGTACAGCCTGATGGCGCCGGCCTGATGCACGGCGCCGTGACCGAACGGCGCCGCGCCGTTGCGAATACCCAGCGCCTTCAACGTCGATTCGTGCGCGATGCGCCCGAGTGCCACGATCGCGCGAAGCCTGGGCATGGTGGCAATCGTCGCGATAAGGAATTGCCGGCAGGTGTTGATCTCGGCCGGCAGCGGCTTGTTCTGCGGCGGCACGCAGCGCACGGCGTTGCTGATCCGGCAGTCGACGAGCTTGAGCCCATCGTCGGGCCGCGCCTGATAGACGCCTTTGGCAAAGCCATATTCGAGCAGGGTCGCATACAGCAGGTCGCCGGCGTAGTCGCCGGTGAAGGGACGCCCGGTTCGATTGGCGCCCTGCATGCCCGGTGCCAGCCCGACGATCAAAAGCTGCGCGTTGGCGTCGCCGAACGAATCGACCGGCGAATTGAACCAGTCCGGTTCGCGCTTGCGCGCGGCTTCGCGGAACTCGGCGAGCCGCGGGCAGAGCGGGCAATTGCGATCGGGTCTGGTGGGCGGGGAGGCGACGAGGCTGGCCATCTTGCTACAGCGCCTTCCGCGGTGGGTACCGGTTCGCGTCAGGAAAGCGCGTCAAACAAAAAAGCCCCGGTTCTGTCTGAATCAGAACCGAGGCTCTAGCAGTGGGCTCGATTATTCTCAATCGTCGAAATCTTCATCGGAAGACCGCGGCGCCATGGTGGTCGCGCGCTGCAGGAATTGTGGGGCGTGATGACGGGGTTCGCGCGGGGCAGGGCGTTCGGAAGGGTCGCGGCCGAGCTTGGACTGCAGCTCGACGAGGTCGGTGAATACGTCGGCCTGGCGCCGCAACTCGTCCGCGATCATCGGCGGCTGACTCGAAATCGTGGAAACCACGGTGACGCGGACGCCGCGCCGCTGCACCGCTTCCACCAGCGAGCGGAAATCGCCGTCACCCGAAAACAGCACGATCTGGTCGACATGCTCGGCGAGCTCCATGGCATCGACCGCGAGTTCGATATCCATGTTGCCCTTCACCTTGCGGCGGCCGCTGGCGTCGATGAATTCCTTGGTCGCCTTTGTGACGACGGTGTACCCGTTGTAGTCGAGCCAGTCGATCAAGGGACGGATCGAGGAGTATTCCTGATCCTCGATGATTGCCGTGTAGTAGAACGCGCGCAGCAGCGTACCCCGGCTCTGGAACTCCTTCAGAAGGCGCTTGTAGTCTATGTCGAAACCGAGCGTCTTGGCGGTTGCATAGAGGTTGGCCCCATCGATGAAGAGCGCGATCTTGTTGGAAACGGGTGACATCAAAGCTTTCTCGCGTTGTTGTTTAAAGACTATAGCGCCGCAGCCAGTGGCTGCGCACTTTCCAGTCCTGCAGTCTAAAGTTCGGTGAATCGTGCCCCACGACAATCACCACGGCAATTATGGTCCGGCGAGGGCGAAAAACCTATACTTTTGACGATGCAATGAAGAGATTTACTTGTCCTGTGCAGCAACCTCGCCGCGTCTGGACGCTCCGGCCATTCTGGCCCCGAGGTGGGGGTTAGCAGAGCCCATTAGGAACGCAAATCACAAATTTAGTCTTGCGAAACCCCCTCGACCGCTATAACTAGCCGCCATAACCGACATATTTGGCCCCAATTTAACGGAGCGACAGTCTATGGCGCGCGTCACCGTGGAAGATTGCATCGACAAGGTCGACAACCGGTTCGACCTGGTTCTGCTGGCAGCACATCGCGCCCGTATGATTTCCTCCGGATCGCAACTCACGGTTGATCGCGATAACGACAAGAATCCGGTCGTGTCTCTGCGGGAAATCGCCGATTCGACGATTTCGCCGGAAGATTTGCGGGAGGAACTGGTTCATTCCCTGCAGAAGTTCGTCGAGGTCGACGAGCCAGAGCCCGATACCGTGCCGCTGATCGGCTCGGCCGGCGCCAGCGTCGATGCCGACGACACCGAGGTCGCGGTCGAGCGCATGACCGAGGAAGAACTCCTGAAGGGCCTCGAGGGCCTGGCGCCTCCGGAAGAGCAGCCCGAAGAGGACGAATAGTCCGGATTGTCGATCCGCTACGTCCTCAAACTCCCCGATCTGTGCAAGGCCCGGATATTTGTCCGGGCCTTTGCTTTTGTTCACGTTTTTGCGGCTACGATGCGTGCCGGCGGGCGCAGTCCAGGCCGGCTGGCTCGATTCGCCGTATCCGGGTCGCCGATTTGGCACTGGCCGGCTACGAGCCATGCGAAAGTGAACGTTTGGTGGCTGGAATGGGGGTGCAGCCCCGTTCGAAAACGCATTAGATTTGAGATGGCGGCACGACGGGTCCGCGGGAAAAGGGCAGTGAATTAATGGCGTATTGGCGCCGAAATCCCCGGCAAATGCAGGCCGCAACCAACCAGGTCGCGGCCGCGCCGACGTCGTCTGTGACGGAACGGCCCAAGTCACCGCGCTCGCGCATGATGCGGCAATACGACCTCGTAGAGCGCGTCCGGTCGTATAACCCCGATACGAACGAGGACCTGCTCAACCGCGCCTACGTCTACGCCATGAAGGCGCACGGCACGCAGACGCGGGCCTCCGGCGATCCCTATTTCTCGCATCCGCTCGAGGTCGCGGCGATCCTGACCAACCTCAAGCTCGACGATGCCACCATCGTCGCTGCCCTGCTGCACGACACCATCGAGGACACCGAGGCGACGCGCGCCGAAATCGACCATGTGTTCGGTCACGAGATCGGCGTGCTGGTGGAGGGGCTCACCAAGCTGAAACGGCTGGAACTGGTCTCGCGCGAGGCCAAGCAGGCCGAGAACCTGCGCAAGCTGCTGCTCGCAATCGCCGACGATGTTCGCGTCCTCCTGATCAAGCTCGCCGACCGCCTGCACAACATGCGCACGCTGGAATTCGTGCCGCCCGCCTCGCGCCGCCGCATCGCGGAGGAGACGCTGGACATCTATGCGCCGCTCGCCGGCCGCATGGGCATGCAGGAGATGCGGGAGGAACTGGAGGATCTCTCGTTCCACACGCTCGATCCGGAAGCCTATGCCGTGGTGAAGCAGCGTCTCGATGCGCTCGCCGACCGCAACCGCAATCTGATCGGCGAGATCGAGACCCAGCTCTCCAGGAATCTGCAGAAGAACGGTATCACCGCGCGCGTCTACGGCCGCCGCAAGCAGCCGTTTTCGATCTGGACCAAGATGGAGCGCAAGTCGGTCGGCTTCGAACAGCTCTCCGATATCTACGGCTTCCGCGTCGTGATGCAGAATGTCGAAGCCTGCTACCGCGCGCTCGGCGTGGTGCACACCACCTGGCCGGTGGTGCCCGGCCGCTTCAAGGACTACATCTCGACGCCGAAGCAGAACGACTACCGTTCGCTCCACACCACCGTGATCGGTCCCGGCAACCAGCGGGTCGAGCTGCAGATCCGCACCGAGGAAATGAACCAGATCGCGGAATTCGGTATCGCCGCGCACGCGTTCTACAAGGAAGGCATGGGCTCGCCGACCGAGCGGCTCAAGCATGAGTCGAACGCCTTTGCCTGGCTGCGCCATACCGTCGGCATCCTTTCCCAGAGCGCCAATCCGGAAGAGTTTCTCGAGCACACCAAGCTGGAGCTGTTCCACGACCAGGTGTTCTGCTTCACGCCGAAGGGCAAGCTGATCGCGCTGCCGCGCCAGGCCAACGTGATCGACTTCGCCTATGCGGTTCACACCGACGTCGGCAATTCGGCGGTCGGCTGCAAGATCAACGGCAAGTTCGCGCCCTTGTCGTCCGAACTGCAGAACGGCGACGAGGTCGAGGTTCTAACCTCGGCCGCGCAGTCTGCGCCGCCCTCGGCCTGGGAATCGCTCGCCGTCACCGGCAAGGCCCGCGCCGCGATCCGCCGCGCGACGCGTACCGCGGTGCGCGATCAATATGCCGGCCTCGGCCGCCGTATCGTCGATCGCCTGTTTGCCCGCGCCAAGATCGAATATGCCGACGACAAGCTGAAAGGTGCCTTGCCGCGACTGGCGCGCACCTCGATCGAGGACGTGATGGCCTCGGTCGGGCGCGGCGAGCTCAAGGCCTCCGACGTCGCCCGCGCCATGTATCCGGACTACAAGGAAGAGCGGATGGTGCGCTACGGGGTCAAGAAGAGCCTCGCGGTGAAACTGAAGCTGAAATCGGAGCCGCCGCATCCGGCGCGCAGCGCCTCCGTCATCCCAGTGCGCGGCATCAATTCCGATCTGCCGGTCAAGTTCGCGCCGAACGGCGGCGCGGTGCCGGGCGACCGCATCGTCGGCATCGTGACGCCGGGCGAGGGAATCACGATCTACCCGATCCAGTCGCCGGCGCTGAAGGACTTTGAGGAAGAGCCGGAGCGCTGGCTCGACGTCCGCTGGGATATCGACGAGACCATGCCGCAGCGTTTCCCGGCGCGGATCCTGGTTCACAACGTCAATGAACCCGGCAGCCTCGCCCAGGTCGCCACCGTGATCGCCGAGCATGACGGCAATATCGATAATATCAGCATGTCGCGCCGTTCGCCCGACTTCACCGAACTCACGATCGACCTTGAGGTCTATGACCTGAAGCATCTCAGCGCTATCATCGCCCAGTTGCGCGCCAAGGCCGTGGTCGCACGGGTCGAGCGCGTCAATGGGTGAGTCCACCTGCTAGATTTCCTGAAGAGTCCTGCAAATGCCCGTTCTTCCGCTGCGCCTCGGCGTCAACATCGACCACGTAGCAACCTTGCGCAACGCGCGGGGAGGCACGCGGCCGGACCCGGTGCGCGCCGCACTCGCCGCGATCGAGGCCGGCGCCGACGGCATCACCGCGCATCTGCGCGAGGATCGCCGCCATATCCGTGACGCCGACATGACCCGCCTCAAGGCCGAGATATCGAAGCCGCTGAACTTCGAGATGGCGGCGACCGAGGACATGCTGCGGATATCGCTCGCCACCAAACCCCACGCAGTCTGCCTGGTGCCCGAGCGCCGCGAGGAGTTGACCACCGAGGGCGGCCTCGACGTGGTCGGCCAGCACAATGCGCTGGCGCCCTTCATTGCCCGGCTCAACGATGCCGGCATCCGGGTGTCGCTGTTCATCTCTGCCGATCCCGCCCAGATCGAGATGGCGGCAAGGCTGCGTGCGCCTGTGATCGAGATCCACACCGGCGGCTGGTGCGACGCCGTGGTCGACGGCCATACGCAGAAGGCCGAGGCGGAATGGCAGCGAATCGTGACGGGCGCTGCATTGGCGCGCGCCGCGGGCCTCGAAGTTCACGCCGGCCACGGCCTCGACTACGACACCGCCGAGACGATCTCCGCGCTGCCCGAAATCGCCGAACTCAACATCGGCTATTTCATGATGGGAGAGGCGCTGTTCGTCGGCCTTGGCGAGACCGTGCGGCAGATGCGCGCCGCGATGGACCGCGGCCGGCAGCGGATCGCGGACCGGCGATGATCATCGGCATCGGTTCCGACCTGATCGACATCACCCGCGTGGCCAGGGTGATCGAACGTCACGGCGACCGCTTCCTCGAGCGCATCTTCACCGACGCCGAGCGGGCCAGGGCGGCGCGGCGCGCCAAGAGCGAAAAGATGGTGGTGGCAACCTATGCCAAGCGGTTCGCCGCCAAGGAGGCCTGTTCCAAGGCGCTCGGCACCGGCATCCGGCGCGGTGTCTGGTGGCGGGACATGGGGGTCGTAAACCTGCCGGGGGGGCGTCCGACGATGCAACTGACCGGCGGCGCGCTGGCCCGGCTGGAGGCACTGACGCCGGAGGGGTTCGAGGCGCGTATCGATCTGTCGATTACGGACGACTGGCCGCTGGCGCAGGCCTTCGTCATAATTTCGGCGGTCGCGCCCGGCAAATCATGAATCGTGCAGTCGTGCGCGCCGGGGAAGTGTGATAAAACTAAAAAATCTTTGAATTATCAATGGATTGGAAAGTTTTTACGAGGCGCTTGATTGCGCCCCCACGAACAACCGTCTAAAACGCCGCTGCGAGAACTTCGAGCCGGGACCGATTCAGGTTAGCGCCGGAATTGGCCCTCAACTTCAGTATTGAGACCGTTTTCCGGACGCGAATGGATAGCGATTCGCGCGCGGAAAACAGTTCTGCCACCATGCGGGCGAAGCTCGCGGGAATTGGGAAAGCGATGAGTGTGACATCCGGCACAAAATCTGAAAGCGGCTTGGGTGAAACCATCCGCGTCGTCATCCACGCTCTCCTGATCGCGCTGGTGATCCGAACCTTCCTGTTCCAGCCCTTCAACATCCCGTCGGGATCGATGAAGGCGACGCTCCTGGTCGGCGACTATCTGTTCGTTTCGAAATATTCCTACGGCTACAGCCACTATTCGATTCCGCTGTCGCCGCCGCTGTTCTCCGGCCGTATCTTCGGCTCCGAGCCGAACCGCGGCGATATCGTCGTGTTCCGGCTGCCCAAGGACGACTCCACCGACTACATCAAGCGCGTCATCGGCCTGCCGGGCGACCGCATCCAGATGAGGGAAGGGCTGCTCTACATCAACGACAAGCCGATCAAGCGCGAGCGCCTGTCCGACTTCATCGGCGAAGACCCCTGCGGCTCCGACGCCACCGCGCGCGTCAAGCGCTGGAAGGAGACGCTGCCGAACGGCGTGAGCTACGAAACGCTCGATTGCGTCGACAACGGCTTCTACGACAACACCAACGTCTACACCGTGCCACCCGGCCATTTCTTCATGATGGGCGACAACCGGGACAATTCGACCGACAGCCGGGTGTTGTCGGCGGTCGGCTATGTGCCGTTCCAGAACATCGTCGGCCGGGCGCAGATGATTTTCTTCTCCATTGCCGAGGGCGAACACGCCTGGATGTTCTGGCGCTGGCCGACCTCGGTTCGCTGGAATCGTATCTTCTCAATCGTGCGATGAACGACGACACATCGATCATTCCAGATCCAGCGACCTCGGGTGAGCCGGGCCGGCAGGAGGACGCCGCTCGCGAAGCCGCGCCCAAAAAGCGGCGCGGCAAGGCCGGCGCCAAGGCGGCGGCTGCGGCGATCGAAGGCCGCATCGGCTACAAGTTTGCCGATCCCGCGCTGCTGGTGACCGCGTTCACGCATGTCTCCGCGCTGAAGCCGGCGACGCGCCATCGCGCCGACAGCTATCAGCGCCTCGAGTTCCTCGGCGACCATGTGCTCGGGCTGATCATCTCCGACATGCTGTACCGCGCCTATCCGCGCGCCGACGAGGGCGAGCTGTCGAAGCGGCTGGCCGATCTCGTGCGCAAGGAAAGCTGCGCCGACGTCGCCAAGTCGCTCGGGCTGCTCGAGGACATCAAGCTCGGCGCGGTTGGCGCCGGCGCGGGCGCGCGGCTGCGCAAGTCCGTGCTCGGCGACATCTGCGAGGCCGTTATCGGCGCGATCTATCTCGACGGCGGCTATGCGGCGGCATCGCAATTCGTCGAGCGCAACTGGCTGGAGCGGATGCGAAAGCCGCGCCGGCCGCTGCGCGATCCCAAGACGGTGCTGCAGGAATGGGCCCAGAGCAAGGGCCTGCCGACGCCGGTCTATCGCGAGATCGAGCGCACCGGCCCGCATCACGACCCGCAATTCCGCGTCGCCGTCGACCTGCCCGGGCTGGCGCCTGCGGAAGGCGTCGGCGGCTCCAAGCGTGCGGCTGAAAAGGTTGCGGCGTCAGCGATGATCGAGCGCGAAGGCGTGGGCGGCAGCAGCAATGACAGTTGAAGCGTCACCTGCCGCTGGTGCTGGCGAAACCCGCTGCGGTTTCGTCGCGCTGATCGGCGCGCCGAACGTTGGCAAGTCCACGCTCGTCAATGCCCTCGTCGGCTCCAAGGTCACGATCGTATCCCGCAAGGTGCAGACGACGCGGGCGCTGATCCGCGGCATCGTGATCGAGGATAACGCCCAGATCATCCTGGTCGATACGCCCGGCATCTTCTTGCCCAAACGAAGGCTCGACCGCGCCATGGTCTCCACCGCCTGGAGCGGCGCCCATGACGCCGATCTCGTCTGCGTGCTGCTCGATGCCAAAGCCGGCATCGACGAGGAGGCCGACGCGATCCTGAACAAGCTGGCGTCGGTTGCGCACCCAAAAATCCTGGTGTTGAACAAGATCGACCTGATCCCGCGCGAGAAATTGCTGGCGCTGGCGCAGGCCGCCAACGCGCGCATGAAATTCGAGCACACCTTCATGATCTCGGCGCTGTCGGGCGACGGCGTCGATGATCTGCGCAAGGTCCTTGCGAAGATGGTGCCGCCGGGGCCGTTCCACTATCCGGAAGATCAGATGTCGGATGCGCCGATGCGGCATCTGGCGGCGGAAATCACCCGGGAAAAGATCTATCGCCAGCTGCACCAGGAACTGCCGTATCAGTCGACGGTCGAGACCGACAGCTGGACCGAGCGCAAGGACAAGTCGGTTCGGATCGAACAGACGATCTTTGTCGAGCGCGAAAGCCAGCGCAAGATCGTGCTCGGCAAGGGCGGCGCCACCATCAAGTCGATCGGCGCCGAATCGCGCAAGGAGATCGCCGAAATCGTGGGTGTGCCGGTGCACCTGTTCCTGTTCGTGAAGGTGCGCGAGAACTGGGGCGACGATCCGGACCGCTACCGGGAAATGGGGCTGGAATTCCCCAAGGAATAGCCAGACAACAATGCGTCAATAATGAAGAACATGCGCGATGAACTTGCCCCGGAACGTGCAGAGGTTTGAGGCGCTGCTCTATATGTCGCTGACGCTGGACGCGGTGTCGGTGGCGTTTCAGGATCGTACGCCGAAAGGCGACATCACGGAGCAGGCGATCAACGTGGCGACCGTGATCTCGGGCGGCATGATCCTGCTGCTGGTCTATTTCGTCTGGCTCGCCGCCCAGCGCCGCAAGAACTGGCCGCGCTGGGTGCTGGTTGCCGCCCTGGTATTGTCGGTGATTTCGCTGGTGCCTTCGATTGCCGGGAGCGGCTTGCAGTTCGACAACGGCATCGCGATTATCTCCTGCGCGCTGACCGCGATGGGGCTTTATCTGTCCTTCACCGGCGACGCGCAGGACTGGTTTAACGCGTAGCAGCAGGCTCTGTCATTCCGGGGCCCGAAGCGAACCCGGAATCTCGAGATTCCAGGTCTGGTCCTTCGGACCATCCCGGAATGACGGCCGTTGTGGCACTGCCCACCTCACCGAAATCCTGTAAACTCCCGCCATGGAATGGACCGACGAAGGCATCGTGCTCGGGGTGCGGCGGCATGGCGAATCTTCCGCCATCGTCGAACTGCTGACGCGCAGCCACGGGCGCCATCTCGGGCTGGTGCGGGGCGGCTCCTCGTCGCGGATGCGGCCGCTGCTGCAGCCCGGCAACAGCGTCACCGCGGTGTGGCGGGCGCGGCTCGACGAACACCTCGGCTATTACCAGGTCGAAGGTACGCGGCTGCGAGCGGCGACGTTGTTGGCGTCGTCGTACGCGGTCTATGGCGTCACCCATCTGGCGGCGCTGGCGCGGCTGCTGCCGGAGCGCGATCCGCACGAGGACATCTACGAGATGCTCGACCGCACGCTGGATGATTTCGACGATGCCGGCGGGGCGGCGGCGCACCTCATCCGGTTCGAACTCGCGATGCTCGCCGAACTCGGCTTCGGGCTCGACCTGGAAAACTGCGCCGCCACCGGCGCGACCGCTGAACTGATTTATGTCTCGCCGAAATCCGGCGGGGCAGTATCGCGGGCGGCCGGGGAGCCGTACCGCGACCGGCTGCTGCGTTTGCCGGCCTTCCTGCGCGAAGGCGAGGCGGGTGATAACGGATGGTCGGACCAGGACCTGCAGGACGGCTTTCGGTTGACGGGCCTGTTTTTGCTCCGCCACGTTCTGGAACCGCGCGGGCAGGGCCATTCGGATGCGCGAGACGGGTTCATCAACGCGGTAACGAGGTATCGGGCGCGAATCAGTTCCTCGGCGTGATCGTCTCCCCAATCCGTCGTCCCCGCGAAGGCGGGGACCCATACTCCGCGGCCCATCCATGGCCCCGTGGCGCGAGCCACTTTTCGCCATAAACACCTGTGGTTACGGGCCCCTGCTTGCGCAGGAGCGACAATTGCCCCGATTCAATTCTTGCCCGATTCACCGCAAAAGTTTAACGCCTCCCCATGGGAAAACGAGTACCGCCGCCGGAAGAGCCGGCTGAAATCCACGAGGTCATGCTGCGCGATGCGCTCGAAGAGCGCTATCTCGCCTACGCGCTATCGACCATCATGCACCGCGCCTTGCCGGACGCCCGCGACGGGCTGAAGCCGGTGCACCGGCGCATCCTCTACGGCATGCGCCTGCTGCGGCTCGATCCGGGCACGCCGTTCAAGAAGTCGGCCAAGATCGTCGGCGACGTGATGGGCTCGTTCCATCCGCATGGCGACCAGGCGATCTACGACGCCATGGTGCGCCTCGCGCAGGATTTCTCCTCGCGCTATCCGCTGGTCGACGGCCAGGGCAATTTCGGCAACATCGACGGCGATAACCCGGCCGCCTACCGCTACACCGAAGCGCGCATGACCGATGTCGCCCGGCTGTTGCTGGAAGGCATCGACGAGGACGGCGTCGATTTCCGCCCGAACTACGATGGCCAGAGCAAGGAGCCGGTGGTTCTGCCCGGCGGCTTTCCGAACCTGCTCGCCAACGGCGCGCAGGGTATTGCGGTCGGCATGGCCACCTCGATCCCGCCGCACAACGCCGCCGAACTGTGCGACGCCGCACTGCATCTGATCGAGAAGCCCGAAGCCAAGTCGAAGTCGCTGCTGAAATGGGTCAAGGGCCCTGATTTCCCGACCGGCGGCATCATCGTCGACTCCAAGGAAAGCATCGCTGAAGCCTACATGACCGGGCGCGGCTCGTTCCGCACCCGCGCCAAGTGGGTCCAGGAAGAGGGCGCTCGCGGCACATGGGTCGTCGTCATCACCGAAATTCCGTGGCTGGTGCAGAAGTCGCGGCTGGTCGAGAAGATCGCCGAACTGCTCAACGAGAAGAAGCTGCCGCTGGTCGGCGACGTCCGCGACGAGTCGGCCGAAGACGTTCGCCTCATCATCGAGCCGAAGTCCCGCGCGGTTGATCCGGCGCTGATGATGGAATCGCTGTTCCGGCTCACCGAGCTCGAGAGCAAGATTTCGCTGAACCTCAACGTGCTGATCAAGGGCAAGATCCCCAAGGTGGTGGGACTTGCCGAGTGCCTGCGCGAATGGCTCGACCATCTGCGCGACGTGCTGGTTCGCCGCTCCAACTACCGCAAGGCGCAGATCGAGAACCGGCTCGAAATCCTCGGCGGTTACCTGATCGCCTATCTGAACATCGACAAGGTGATCAAGATCATCCGCACCGAGGATGAGCCGAAGCCGGCCTTGATCAAGGCGTTCAAGCTGACGGAAATCCAGGCCGAGGCCATCCTCAACATGCGCCTGCGCTCCTTGCGCAAGCTCGAGGAATTCGAGATCCGCACCGAGGACAAGAACCTTCGCAACGAATTGAAGGGCCTCAAGGCGCTGCTCGCTTCCGAAGCCGAGCAATGGTCCAAGGTCGGCGAGCAGGTCCGGAAAGTGCGCGATTTGTTCGGGCCGAAGACGCCGCTCGGCAAGCGCCGCACGCAATTCGCCGACGCGCCCGAGCACGATCTTGCCGCGATCGAGGAAGCCTTCGTCGAGCGCGAGCCGTGCACGATCGTGATTTCCGAAAAAGGCTGGGTGCGCACGCTCAAGGGCCACGTCGAGGACATCTCGGGGCTTGCGTTCAAGACCGACGACAAGCTCGACCACGCCTTCTTCGCCGAGACCACGTCGAAACTGTTGCTGTTCGCCACCAACGGCAAGTTCTATTCGCTCGACGTCGCAAAGCTGCCGGGCGGCCGCGGCCATGGCGAACCGATCCGCATGTTCATCGACCTGGAGCAGGACGCCGCGATCGTGTCGCTGTTCGTCAACAAGGGCGAACGCAAATTCCTGATCGCGAGCAGCGAGGGCCAGGGCTTCGTCGTCAAGGAAGAGGATTGCGTCAGCAACACCCGCAAGGGCAAGCAGGTGCTCAACGTCACCATGCCGAACGAGGCCTGCGCGATCACCACGGTGGCGGGCGATACCGTTGCCGTGATCGGCACCAACCACAAGATGGTGCTGTTCCCGCTCGACCAGATCCCGGAGATGGCGCGCGGCCGTGGCGTGCGCCTGCAGAAATATTCCAGCGCCAAGCTGTCCGACGTCGCGGTGTTCGAGCTCAAGGCCGGCCTGACCTGGAAGGACTCCGCCGGCCGCGAGCAGAGCATGAGCGCCAAGGATCTGGCCGACTGGCGCGGCAACCGCGCCGACGCCGGCCGCCTCGCACACGGCCTGCCGAAGTCGAACAAGTTCCTGCGCGGCGTGGAATAACTCTTCACCAGTCGTCCCGGCGAAAGCCGGGACGACGGATGAGATGGCCGCGCCATCGCGATCTCCTCACTGTGATAGTATTCAAATTTCGTCGCGCTATATAGCGTGACCATGGCGCACCATCACGCTCACCACGATCACTCCCACGCGCATGATCATTCCCATGGTCATGCCGGCCACAGTCACGCGCCGGACAGTTTCGGCCGCGCGTTCGCCATCGGCGCCACGCTCAATACCGCGTTCGTCATCGCGGAACTGATCTTCGGTTACACCGCCAATTCGCTGGCGCTGATTTCGGATGCCCTGCACAATCTCTCCGACGTGGTCGCGCTGCTGCTGGCGTGGGGCGCGGCATGGCTTGCGCAGAAGCAGCCGACGCAGCGGCATACCTACGGCTATCGCCGCGCCTCGATCCTGGCGGCCCTGTTCAACGCCGGCCTGCTGCTGGTTGCGGTCGGCGGCATCGTCGTCGAGGCGGTCAACCGCCTGGCGGATCCCGCGCCGGTCGCGGGGCTGACTGTCATCCTGGTCGCGGCGCTCGGCGTTCTCGTCAACGGCGGTACGGCGCTGTTGTTCATGCGTGGCCGCCATGGCGATCTCAATATCCGCGGCGCCTATCTGCACATGGCGGCCGATGCCGGCGTCTCGCTCGGCGTGGTGATCGCTGCCGGCATCATCATGCTGACCGGCTGGCTGTGGCTCGATCCCGCGATCAGCCTCGTGATCGCGGCCGTGGTGTTCTGGAGCGGCTGGGGACTCGCCCGCGACAGCGTCAACCTCGCGCTCGATGGCGTGCCGCGCGGCATCGTCCTCATGGAGGTGAGGGAATATCTCGCCGGGCTGGAAGGCGTCTCGGAGGTGCACGACCTCCACGTCTGGGCCATGAGCACCAACGAGACCGCGCTGACCGCACATCTGGTGCGGCCCGGCGGCAGCGACGACGCCTTCCTGCATAGCGTCTGCGCCGAACTCTCGCACCGTTTCGGGATTCACCACGCAACGCTGCAGATCGAAATCAGCGGCGACGCCTGCAAGCTCGCGCCGGAGGAGATGGTGTAGACGAAAGCGTAGGGTGGGTTAGCGCAGCGTAACCCACCACCTTTCTTTGCACGTGCGGTGGGTTACACCTTCGGTTAACCCACCCTACGACCTAAACCACCTCCGCCATCCGCAACGCCACGCCTGCGGCACACGATCCCGCCAGTACCCACAACATTCCGATGTTGAGTCGGAAGATCGCGGTCGCGGCGGCAGCGGCCAGCACGAAGGCTGCGATATCGAGGCTCGACCACACCGGCATGTCGAACGACAGTCCGGACGAGCGGACCGGCGTGGTCTGCCGGAACAGCGTATGCAGCGCGAACCAGATCGACAGATTGAGGATTACGCCGACCACGGCGGCGGTGATCGCGGTCAGCGCACCGGCGAGCCCCTTGTTGCCGCGCAGAGTCTCGACGTAGGGCGCACCGAGGAAGATCCAGAGGAAGCACGGGATGAAGGTGACCCATGTCGCCAGCAATCCGCCCAGGGTGGCGGCCAGCATCGGCGACAGCGTGCCGGGATCGCGGAAGGCGGCCATGAAGCCTACGAACTGCAGCACCATGATCAGCGGGCCCGGCGTGGTCTCGGCCATGCCGAGCCCGTCCAGCATCTCGCGCGGCTGCAGCCAGTGATAATGCTCGACGGCCTGCTGGGCGACGTAAGCGAGCACCGCATAGGCGCCGCCGAACGTCACCATCGCCATCTTGGAGAAGAACAGCGCGATCTGGCTGAATACATTGGCTTCACCGAGCACGAGCAGTAGCGCCGTGACCGGGACTACCCACAGCGACAGCCACACCGCACTCACTTTCAAGGCACGTGCCAGGCTTGGGCGGACGTAGTCGGGCAATTCCTCGCCGAGCAGGCTGTCGATCACGGCCGCCTTCTTGTTGCCGCCGCCGTGTTCGATGGCAGCAAATTCCGGCCGTCCGCTGCGGGCGCCGAGATAGCCGATCACGCCGGCGGCGATGATGATGATCGGGAAGGGGACGTTGAAGAAGAAGATCGCGACGAATGCTGTGGCTGCGAGCGCGATCATCAGCCGGTTGCGCAGCGCGCGCTTGCCGACTCGCACCACCGCCTGCACCACGATCGCGAGCACTGCGGCCTTCAACCCGAAGAACACCGCCTCGACGAAGCCGACATTGCCATAGGCCGCGTAGATGTAGCTCAGGCCCATGATGGCGATAATGCCGGGCAGGATGAACAGGCCGCCGGCCATGATGCCGCCGGCGGTCCGGTGCAGCAGCCAGCCGATATAGGTCGCAAGCTGCTGCGCTTCCGGCCCCGGCAGCAGCATGCAGTAGTTCAGCGCATGCAGGAACCGGCTCTCCGAGATCCAGTGCTTCTCCTCGACCAGGATGCGGTGCATGACCGCGATCTGCCCGGCCGGGCCGCCGAAGCTAAGTACGGCGACCCGGAGCCAGACGCGGAAGGCTTCAGCGAAGCTGATGCCGTGATCGAGGTCGCGGCTTGCGCCGGCATCGATCGCCTTTCCCATGGCGGCATCCATTACGATTTCGCCTTGCTGGTGGGCCAGTTGTGCGTCTCGCCCGAGGCATCGCGGCACCAGCGGTAGAACGCGTCGTAGAACGTCATGCCGGCTTCGAGCTGTTCGAGGTCGTCGTCGAACATCCGCGACAGGCCGAGCGATGCCGCCAGCAGCCCGGCCGCTTCCGGCGCGAGCTCTGGCCGCCCGGTATCGGCGCCACGCACCATCGTCGCCAGCCGCAGCAAAGGCGGGGTTGCCAAGCCGAATTCCTCGACCATGACATCGAAAGTGCAGCGTTCGCCGCGGTGGCTCCAGAAGACGTTCTCGATGTCGAATGGCGCGGCGATGAAGCGCTCACCGACTGCGACAACCTCGGAAGGTGCCACGTATAGAAACACCGCGTTCGGATCGACAAAGCGGCGGATCAGCCATGGGCAAGCGATGCGATCGACCTTCGGCCGCGCCCTGGTGACCCAGACGGTGCGGCCCTGCGCGTCGCGCGGCGGCAGTTTAGCGGCATTCACCAGCGGAAGCTTCGCTTCCTTCCAGCCTTCAAAGCCGCCTTCCAGCGTCTCCGCGGCGACATTGGCATGCCGCAACCAGGCCGCGGTGCCTTGCGAGAGTTTCGCCCCGCGCTGGCAGACGACGATGGCTGAACTCCCGGAAAAGCTACCGCCCCAGTCGCCGGCATCCTGGTGGCTGCGCCTGAGCGCACCGGGAATCAGCCGCGGGTCGGTGGCATAATCCTCGTCGGTGCGAACGTCGATCAGGGCAGGCATGTTCGCCGTACCGATCAATCGGGAAAGCTTGTCTGGGGATATCGTGGTGTAGGATGACATGACTGCGCCCTCGTATGAGAAACGGGACGCGATACTTGGGCATGTCGCCTCGTGGGGAGATCGCAAAATCCCCATGGGGACGAATTAACCGCCAGCGGCTGCGAATGTCAACGGGGTCCCGGGCTTTGTAGGATGGGTAGAGCGAAGCGAAACCCATCATCTATGTGCGCAAGGGATTGATGGGTTTCGCTGCGCTCTACCCATCCTACGCAGCGGGTGCTTGCGCCTCCGCGACTTCAGTCATAGCTTTCACCCATCGGGGACGAAGCAGGCTCCCCGTCAGACGGTCCGCCGTCCAAGCTCTGCGCACACTCGACGTGTCGAGGATGGCGCATGGACTCCGTGACCGATATTGCGACCCAACCAAAACCCTCTACCGGAAGCGCGCTGATTTCGCTGCTCTATCTCGCACGCGGCCTGCGCGGCTTTGGCGACGGGTTCGCCATCATCATCCTGCCGGCTTACATGACGGCGCTCGGCTTTGATGCGGTTGCGGTCGGCATTGTCGCGACCGCGTCGCTGCTCGGAACGGCGCTGCTGACGCTGCTCACGGGCTGGATCGCGCCGCGCCACGATCTGCGGGCGCTGCTGATCTTCGGCGCCGGCCTGATGGCGGCGACCGGGCTGGCGTTTCCGGCTGTAGAGCATTTCGTGCTGATCGTGCTGGTGGCGTTCATCGGCACCATCAATCCCTCCGGCGGCGACCTTGGCGTGCTGGTGCCGCTCGAACACGCGGTGCTGGCGAAGAGCGCGAGCGATGACCGCCGCACGCACGTGTTCGCGCGCTACAGTTTGATCGGGGCGCTCTGCACCGCCGCCGGCTCGCTGGCGGCGACCTTGCCGGATTTCCTGGTTGCGCATGGCGGCACCACGCTCGGCGCGTTCCGGCTGATGTTCTATGCTTATGCTGCGCTCGGAATCCTGAGCGCTTTGCTGTATCGCCACGTGCCGCGTGCCCGCGGCGCGGAGAGGGCGCAGCAGGCGCCGCTCGGCCCTTCGCGCGGCACCGTCTACAAGCTGGCCGCGCTGTTCAGCGTCGATGCGTTTGCCGGCGGCTTCGTCGCCCAGTCCCTGCTGGTGCTCTGGCTGTTCGAGCGCTTCGATCTCTCGCTGTCGGCGGCCGGCGTGTTTTTCTTCTGGTCGAGCACGCTGAGCGCCTTCTCCTATCCGGTCGCGGCCTGGATCGCCAAACGTGTCGGCCTCGTCAATACCATGGTGTTCACGCATATCCCCTCCAGCATCTTCCTCATCCTGGCGGCATTCTCGCCAAATCTCTATCTGGCGCTCGGGCTATTGCTGCTGCGCTCGGCGCTGTCGCAAATGGACGTGCCGACCCGCACATCTTACGTGATGGCCGTGGTGACGCCGGCTGAACGGCCGGCGGCGGCCAGCGTCACCGCCGTGCCGCGCAGCCTCGCATCCGCCATCAGTCCGGCGATATCGGGCGCGCTGTTGATGACGGCGTTTCCGGGCCTGCCGCTGGTGGTGTGTGGCGCGCTCAAGATCGCCTACGACCTCGCGCTGCTGTATTCATTTCGCAACATCAAGCCGCCGGAGGAGCGGGGACGTTAGCTAGAGGACTAACCTGTTCGCCGTTCGAGCGGGAGCGCCTCCATCGATCGGCGCTGGTCGCGACGGTGCGACCACAGTTTCAGCTTCACCTCCTGCGCGCGGGCGGGCTTCTCAAAGCGAAACGCGATCTTCTGGCTCGCCTGGACCTGGTACTTGGCGGCCTGCGCCAGCCAGTACCATTTTTTCTCAGGTTCGCTGAGCGCGCGCAGACGGCACTCGGCTTCCAGTTCGCATAGACGGGTGACTTCGTTCATTGCCAATTCCAGAACTCGGTAGCTCAAACCTAGCGTTACCTCGAACAACCGGCAAATTGGTTTCCGGTTATTATATCCTGATGACGAAAAGGTCTTAGCAGCGGGCTAGGGAGGTAGGGCGCAATTTAGCGAAATTAGGGACGCGTTTGATGCGATAGTTTGCTCAAAGCCGAGCAAACACGGCAATTGCAGCGCCAAACGTGCAGATTGGGCCGCCCGCGTGTACAGGCTCATGGCCGAGGCTCTGAGCGCGTTGACGCACCCTGCAACGCAGCGGCTACTGGCGATGATCGCTCTGCTGACACCTGCCGCCAACTATCGAAAAAGAATCGCGCAGTGAAAAGTTTTGACTCGCGCGAGTGGTCGGCTGCGATCATATGTTCAGCAAGCTGCGGCGACGGCGACAGGGCGGGGAGACTATGTCGGGCGAATGGGTCGGGGTTGCGATCGCGCTGGTCTCAAGCTGCCTTGGTGGGACTGCGGCGGCGATCACGCGCTATCTCGCCGGAAATGCTGACCCGATCACGCTGGCGATCCTGCGTTGGGGGATCGGATTCAGCTGTGTGCTGCCGGCGGCGCTGTTGCTGAAGGCACGATGGCCGCAGCAGCGAGACTGGCCTGCCGTTGCCGCGCTCGGCTTCGCCTTCTTCGGCGTGTTCTTCGTGCCCTACAACGTCGCGATGTCCTACACGACGGCGGCACGCGCCTCACTCGCGCTGGCCACACTGCCGCTGCAAACCATGCTGGTGGGCGCGCTGCTCGGCATCGAGCCACTGACGAGACGGAAAACGATCGGGGTGTGCATTGCCGTGCTCGGCGTCTTCGCCGCGCTCGCCACCGGATTGTCGGCGGCACCGCCGGGCGCGTGGCGCGGCGAGTTGATCATGACCGGCGCCGTCCTCTGCATGGCGTTCTACAATGTCTGGTCACGCCCGTTCATCCAGCGCTCCAGTCCGCTCGGCTTCCTCGCTGTCGGCATGGGAACCGGTGCCGTGGCGCTGATCCTGGTCGGATCAGTCTCCGGCAGTATCGCGACGTTGAGCCAACTGACGACGCCACAATGGATCGCGGGCCTTTACCTCGGCGTCGCCGGTGGTGCGCTCGCCTTCATCCTGTGGGTGCTGGCGCTGGAGCGGGCGTCGCCCACCCGCGTGGCCAACACCATGACCGTCAACCCGGTGGCAGCTGCGCTGCTTGCCACCCAGCTCGTCGGCGAACCGATCACGCCGAACCTCGTGATCGGCCTCGTCGCGGTGTTTGCGGGGATCTGGATCGCGACATCCGAGATCAAGAAGCCGTAGGCTGGCGAACTCGCGCGATCGAGTTCACGTTGTCGATCGCGGCGGTCCCTTGCCCAGCAGGAACAGCGCCAGCAACGCCGCGATACTGAGCGCGGAGGAGACGATCAGCACCCGCGCACCCATCACGTCAATCAGCAGGCCGAACAGCAGGGGGGCGGCCGCCTGCGCCATCCGCGCCGGCGCGCCGATGATGCCGAGGCGGTAGCCGTAATTCTGTGGACCGAAGATCGCGAGCGGCAGCGTGCCGCGGGCAATCGTCAGGATGCCGTTGCCGGAGCCGTGAAAGATCGCAAACACGCTGGCGGCGCCACCGCCGGCAAGGCCGAGGATCGCGGCGCCGATCGGATGTGTGATGCAGGCGAGCTTGGTCGAGACCAGCGGATGATAGCGGCTGAGAAAAGTCGCCTCGAAGATACGGGCGGCCACCTGCGACGGCCCGATCAGGGCGCCGGCGAACACCGCCTGTGTGGTCGTCGCGCCGGCGGCCTCCATCAGGCGCGGCAGATGCGCCGCCATCGCGCCGGTAACGGTCCAGGCCGCTGCGAATACGAACCCCAATATGATCATGGTGCGATCGATCGGGATATGCGGCTTGACCGCCGCGGCCACCGCCGCCTTTGCGCCCTTCACCGCCGGCAGCATGATGAGATTGATCGGCAACCCCATCAGGATATGCGCCGCCGCCCAGGCGAAGCAGGTGTTGCGCCAGCCGATGGTCTCGAGGCCCCATGCGGACAGCGGCCAGCCGACGGTCGACGCAAACCCCGCAATCAGCGTAATCCCGGTGATCGAACGGCGCGCCGAATCGCCGTAGATGCGTCCGAGCGCGGCGAAGGCGGCATCGTAGAGGCCGGCGCTCATGCCGATACCGAGCAAGAGCCAGGCGGCGATCAGCATGGGGACCGACGTGGTGAGGCCGAGCAGCGCCAGCCCCGCCGCCAGCACGAGATTCGACATCGACAACACCGGCCGGCCGCCGACCAGGTCGATATGGCGTCCGATGCGGGGGGCGAGCAGCGCAGAAATGACTTGCGATGCGGAGAACGCAGCAAAGACCCAGTTCGAGGAGACTCCAAGATCGCGTGCGATGGGGTCGGCGAGGATCGCCGGCAGGTAGTAGCTCGAAGCCCAGGCCAGCGTCTGCGTGGTGCCTAGTCCGATGATGATGGATAGCTGGCTGCGGTTCACGTCGGCGTCTCTCGTCTTGACCAGTAGAGTGCCAGCGGCCCGAGCAGGATCCCCGCCGCCAGCACCGAAAATGCAGCCATCCAGGCCGTTGAACTCTGTGGTCCTCCGGCCGCATCCAGCGCGACACCCACTGCCCACGCGCCTGCTGCGGAAAGGCTGAAGCCGACCGTGGAATGCATCGCCATCGTCGCGCCGCGGTAGCTCGGGTCCGCCGCCATCGACATGCCCGAGGTCAACGCCCCGGAATCAGCGGGCACGGTGAGGGCATAGATGAGGACGAGCGGCAGCAGCAGCCACGGCGACTGGTCAGCGGAGATCCCGATCAGCAGCGCGACCGCGGCGGAAGCGAACATCACGGCCGATATCGCGCGATGGCGGCCGAACCTGAGCGCGAATTCGTTACCGAGGATGCTCGCGGGCATGGCGAGCAGGGAAAATACGACGCTGACGACGATCGGCGTGAGTAGCGAAGCGCCGGAACTCTTGGCCGCGACGAACGTCCAGAACGCGACGATCCAGGTCCTGATGCCGTACAGTTCGAAGCAGTGCGCGCCGTAGCCGAGCACGAATCCCATGGCTTTGCGGTTGTGGAACACGGGCGCGAAATCGAGTAGCCGGCCGGACGCAGGCGCCGGCTTCACCGGTCGCAGCAGCAGGCAGGCGGTGAGCATCACCAGCGGCCCGGCGGCGGTGACGAGAAATGCACTGCGCCAGCCCCAGGCTTCGGCGACAAGCTGGGAGACCAGGAACGACATGCCGACGCCGAACGAGAAGCTCGACGTGTAGAGCGTGATGGCGCGGGATGAGTCGCCCGGCGCCAGACGGTCGGTCAGCGCCTTGAGGCCCGGCATATAGGCGCCCGCAAAGCCGACGCCGGCCATGGCGTTGAAGAAGGCGCCGGACCACAGCCCGGTCGCGAACAGGCCGAACAGCAGGGTGCCGAGCGCGCTCAGTGCGGAGCCCGCGATCAGGATGTTGCGGGCGTCGATGCGATCGGTGAGCGTCGCCAGCACAGGCACCGTCAGCATGTATCCGGCGGCGCCCGAGCCCGCCAGCAGTCCCGCCTGCGCGCCGCTCAAATGCCATTCGGGAATCAGGAACGCTGCAAGAATGGAGGGCACAACAACGTGCGGAAGCAGGCTGCCAAGCTGCCCCACGCACATTGCGGCGATAACCGAGCGCCCCTCCAGGAAAATCCGATTCACTCCCTGCCGTCAGGCTGCGCAACCGCAACCTGTCTTGCCTTGCTGCTTGGCCTTTTCGTCCGCGACGCAACAGGCGTCAACATCCGATATTGCGGGGCCGCCGCAGCAATTGCTGGCACCTGTCGCGGGCGAGCGGCTGCACACGCCGGTTTCGGGAAGCACAAGTTCGACCCGCTCGGCGGCCTCGCGGTCGCCGGCAATGTCGGCGGCGATCGAGCGCACCTGCTCGTAGCCCGTGAGCATCAGGAAGGTCGGTGCGCGGCCATAGGATTTCATGCCCGCAAAATATAAGCCGGGTTCGTCCTGCGCCAGTTCGCGCGCGCCATGCGGCCGCACGGTGCCGCAGCTATGCTCGTTCGGATCGATCAACGACGCCAGCGCGACCGGGCATTCGACCGCCGGATCGAGCCGAATGCGCAGTTCGCGCACGAAATCGAGGTCGGGCCGGAAGCCCGTCGCCACGATCAATTCGTCGGCCACGACCCGGCGGGCGCTGCAGCCCGAGATCGCGCCGATGACGAGGCGGGGGCCGTCGGCTGCGAGATGCGAGACGCGAAATCCGCTTTGCATCTCGACGCGTCCGGCCGTCACCAGCGCCGCGAATACCGCGCCCAGTTCGCCGCGCGCCGCCAGCTTGTCGTTGGCGCCGCCGCCAAACGCCTTGGCAGGATCGCTGCCGCGCAACAGCCAGATCGGCCGGGTGCCCGGCGCCTGTTCGGCAAGTTTCGCCAGGTCGGTCAGCGTGCCGATCGCGGAATGACCGGCGCCGAGCACCGCAACCGTTTTTCCGGCGTAGCGCGCGCGGTCCCTGCCCAGCACGTCGGGCATGCCGTACGCGAGTCTGTCCGCGACGTCAGTCTCGCCGATGGCCGGGAGGCCATTGGCCCCGGCCGGATTCGGCGAATGCCAGGTGCCGGACACGTCGATAACCGCATCGGCCCTGACCACCTCAGGGCCTTTTCCGTTCTGGTAGCGAATTTCGAACGGCGCGGTCTCGCGGCCCTTGGTCTTCATCTTGTCGAAGCCGACGCGGCTGATGCCGGTGACGCGGCTCGAGGTGCGGATGTGAGGCTTGAGCGCGGCGGTGTTGGCGAGCGGTTCGAGATAGCGCTCCACCATCTCCGCGCCGGTCGGATACTGGTCGGGCTCGGGAGAATTCCAGCCTGTTGCTGCAAGCAGGCGGACCGCCGCCTTGTCGACATTGTACTCCCACGGCGAGAACAGCTGGACGTGGCCCCATTGCCGCATGGCGTGGCCGACGTCTTCGCCGGCTTCCAGCACGATCGGTTCAAGACCCCGCTCCAGAACATGGGCGGCAGCGGCGAGGCCGACCGGCCCGGCTCCGATGATCGCGACGGTTTTGGCTGCGTTCATGGTATTCTCCCATTAAACTGGAAATATCGAAATACTGGTCGCAGGCAATGATGCCTACGCCGCGGTCTTGGCATCCTTGGTTTCGGCGCTTTCGGTGCAGCATTCAGCGACGAGGAAGCCCACCAGCTCCCGCATCACTTCGTAATTGGCGTGGCAGATCAGGGTGGTCGCGTCGCGCTCCTGGGTCACGAGGCCGGCCACCACCAGCGCCTTGATGTGGTGGGAGAGCGTGGAGGGCGCGATCTTCAGCTTCTCCTGCAGCCGGCCGACGGCAAGGCCGGCGCCACCGGCGCGGATCAGTGCGCGATAGATCTTGAGCCGGGTCGGATTTCCCAGCGCTTCGAGATGGGCGGCGGCGGTGTCGAGTTTCATGCCGACATCGTCTCACGGGAAATCCGGCCCGTCAACTGTATTTCTAGAATTATCGAAGTAATGCAGGTCGGAAACCCGACTATCCTGCGTCGGTGGAAATTCGCCTCGGTTCAGATCTTGGCCGGCCTCGCCGTCGGCAATTCCGCGTTCAGCGGGAGCAGGAATGTGATCAGCGAGCAAAGCAGCAACATGACCGCGGAGCCGATCAGGCAGCCAGCGATGCCGGCAAGCTGATACAGCATGCCGGATAAGACGATGCCGAGAAGGCGGCCGGCCGCGTTGGCGGCATAGTAGAAGCCGACGTCCTCGGCGGCCTTTTCGGAGCCCGCATAGGCCAGAATGAGATACGAATGCAGCGACGAGTTGACGGCAAAGGGCAGTCCGAACAGTGCCAATCCGGCCACCAGGATGATATCGGGACGCGCGACGTCGGTCGAGTTCATGATGACCGCCAGCACGATCGGCACCGCCGCCAGAACGGCGGCCCAGATCCGCGCGGCCGGCACTTCGCGGCTGAGGCCATCCGTGCTGCGGCTTACCAGCGATGGCGCGATGGCCTGCACGCCGCCATAGGCGATGGTCCAGGCCGCAAGGAATGCGCCCACCTGCAGGAACGTCCACCCGTAGGCGTAGAGAAAGACGGGCAGGCCGACGACGAACCAGACATCCCTGGCGCCGAACATGAAAATGCGGGCGGCGGCCAGGAGATTCACGCCGCGCGACTTGCCGAACAACTCGCGGATGGTTTTCGACGATTTCGCCTTGCCAAGCCGGGACGGCAGCAACAGCAGCCCCGCGACGAAGACGACGCCGAGCAGGGCGGCCATCAGCCATAGCGCATGGGTGAAGCCCGCAAGATCGAGCAGCAGGCCGCCGACGAAGAAGCCGACACCCTTCATCGCATTCTTGGAGCCGGTGAACCACGCGACCCACCGGAACAATTGCCCGCTGCCCTCCGCGGATGTCGCCTTGATCGCGGATTTCGATGCGGTCTTGGTCAGGTCCTTGGCGACGCCGGCGATGCCCTGGGCGATCACGACCCACGCAACCGATACCACCGCGCCCCATCCCGGATCGAGCGCCGACAACATCAGCAAGCCGGCGATCTGGAGCATCTGTCCGATCGCGAGCATGCGCGGAATGCCGAAGCGCGACGCGAAGTAGCCGCCGGCGAGGTTGGCACCGATTCCGGCTGCTTCATAGAGCAGGAACAGAAACGCCAGGGTGAATGGCGTGTAGCCCAGCCGGAAGAAATGGAACAGCACCAGCATCCGCAACGCGCCGTCGACGAGCGTGAAGCCCCAATACGACGCCGTCACGATGAGGTAGTTCCGGACCATGGCTAGACGCCCGAACGTCGAACGATGCTGGCGAGGTCGACCATCCGGCAGGCATAGCCGACCTCGTTATCGTACCACGCGTATACTTTCAGCAGCGTCTCGTCGGTGACCATCGTGCTCAAGGCATCAACGATCGAGCTGCGAGGATCGTTGTTGTAGTCGGCCGAGACGAGCGGCCGGGTCTCCAGACCCAGTATGCCGGCCAAGGCGTTTTCGGAGGCCGATTTGAACAGGTGATTGACCTCCTCGGCCGTGGTCGGACGCTTCAGCTCGAACACGCAGTCGGTCAGGCTGGCGTTCAGGACAGGAATGCGCACGGCGTGTCCGTTCAGCTTGCTCTTGAGTTCCGGATAGATCAGCGAGATCGCGGTCGCACTTCCGGTGGTCGTGGGTTGCATCGAAAGCATTGCGGATCTTGCGCGGCGAAGATCCTTGTGCGGGGCGTCAACGACGACGTTGGTGTTGGTCGGATCGTGAATCGTCGTGATCTGTCCATGCCGGATGCCGATCGACTCGTGGATGACCTTGACGACGGGAGCCAGGCAGTTCGTGGTGCAGGATGCCGCCGTCAGCAACTTGTGCCGGCCTGGATCGTAGAGCTGGTCGTTGACGCCGACGACGATGTTGAGCGCCGCCTCGTCCTTGACCGGCGCGGCGACGATCACCCGTTTGACGCCGCGGTCGAAATAGGCCTGAAGCTGATCCGGCTTGAGGAATTTTCCGGTGCATTCGAGTACGACGTCGCAGCCGAGATCGCCCCATGCCACCTCGCCTGGGCCGGCCGCTTCGCTGAAGCCGATGCGGTCCTTGCCGACCGTGATGGCGCTGCCGGAACTGGCTTCAATGGGCGCGTGCCAGCGTCCGTGAATGCTGTCGAATTCCAGCAGATGCGCAGTCGCGGCGATGCCGCCCTTCAATTCGTTGACATGGACGACTTCCAGCCGATTAGCGGCGCGGGGATCGCTGTCCGGCCGGTAGATGCCGCCAAGCGCCGCACGCAGCGCGAGCCTGCCGATGCGGCCCATGCCATTGATGCCAACTTTCATGGGTCTTCCTTACGGAGTTACGCGCGTCGTATCGCCGATTTCATCGAGCCGGGCCTTGACCGCCATGCGGTCCAGCGAGTCGAAGGGCAGGCTCGTGAAGATTTCGATCCGGCGCCGGATCATCGCATACAGTTCATTCAAGAGCGTGGTGCGCTCGGTCGGCGACCCCGAGAATTGTGCCGGATCGGGCAGGGGCCAGGCGCCGGTGACGAACTGCGCGCCAAAATCCGGGCAGAACTGATTGTTGGGCGCGTCGCAGAGCGCGATGATGAAATCCATCCGGGGCGCCTGCGGCCCCTTGAACTCATCCCACGATTTCGAATGCAGGTGCGATACGTCATGCCCGAGCGCCGCTAGCCGGTCGACGACTTCCGGCATCGGTTCACGGGCTGGCGCCGAACCGGCGGAATAGGCCCGGAAACGGCCGCGGCCGATCTTCTCGAGCAGGGCTTCGGCCATGATCGAGCGCGCGGAATTTTGCGTGCACAGGAAGAGGACATTGAACGCCGGCGCCATGAACTTCTCCGTCGGTTCGGCCGCGATGGATTCGAGCGGAAGATCGAAAGCGTTCCCGCACAGTTCCGGTCGGCCGTTGCAGCAATCGCGGGAGAGAAATTCCAGCAGACCTCGAAACCCCGCGACATCAGCCCGATAGTTCATCGAGCGGCCGTCCTTTTCGACCGAGATCAAACCGGCCCGGTTCAGGATGCCGAGATGTGTCGACATGGTGTTGTGAGGAACGTCGCAAAGCCGCGCGATTTCGCCTGCGGACAGGGTTTGCGGGTGGACAGCGAGCAGATGGCGCACCGCCGCGAGGCGGGTTGGTTGCGCAAGCGATCCAAATGCCTCTATCGCATCCGCTTCGCGGTTGGCCTCGTCCATTGCTCTTCCCGGAATAATCGAGGATCGCATCATATGTCCACATTACTCGACGAATTGAATGACAAAGAGATGACAAATCACGCCAAATCAGTCAACAATCGCGATATTTTAGCGCTTTGTCGTTATATTATGTCGATAAATCAAGACATAATTCTTGCTTAGCGGGCCAGCTTGAAATATCGAGAGGGCCCTCGCACCCAGCAAAGCGGCGCGGGCACGCGCAGAGCGCACGCCCGTCCAAGTCACCTCCGGATGCAATCATCATGAACCTGTTCGAACGCTATCTTTCGCTGTGGGTGGCGCTGTGCATTGTCGCGGGTGTCAGCCTCGGACACTTCTTACCCGGACTGTTCGCCACCATTGCGAGCGCCGAGGTCGCGCGGGTCAATCTGCCGGTCGCCGGCCTGGTCTGGCTGATGATCATCCCGATGCTGCTGAAGATCGACTTCGGCGCGCTCGGTCAGGTCCGCGAGCATTGGCGCGGCGTCGGCGTCACGCTCTTTATCAACTGGGCGGTGAAGCCGTTCTCGATGGCGTTGCTGGGCTCGATTTTCATCGGGCATCTGTTCGCGCCATGGCTGCCGGCGGCTCAAATCCCGTCCTATATCGCCGGCCTCATTCTGCTGGCGGCGGCGCCTTGCACCGCGATGGTGTTCGTATGGTCGAACCTGTGCGAAGGCGAGCCGCATTACACACTGAGCCAGGTCGCACTCAACGACGTCATCATGATCTTCGCCTTTGCGCCGCTGGTCGGCCTTCTGCTGGGCGTCGCCTCCATCACTGTGCCCTGGGATACCCTTCTGATCTCGGTGGTGCTGTATATCGTGGTACCCGTCATCATCGCGCAGCTATGGCGACGCGCGCTGCTCGCCTCCGGACCGGAAGCCTTGCCGCGGACGCTCCATGCGCTGCAACCGGTGTCATTGGTCGCGCTGCTGACCACGTTGGTCCTGCTGTTTGGCTTTCAAGGGGAGCAGATCATCGCGCAGCCGCTCGTGATCGTGCTGCTTGCGGTGCCTATTCTGATTCAGGTGTATCTCAATGCCGGGCTGGCTTATTGGCTGAGCCGCCGCTTTGGCGTCGCCTGGTGCGTCGCCGCGCCAGCGGCGCTGATCGGCGCCAGCAACTTTTTCGAACTCGCCGTCGCCGCGGCCATCAGCCTGTTCGGCCTCAACTCGGGGGCGGCATTGGCCACGGTGGTCGGTGTGCTGGTCGAGGTGCCCGTCATGCTCTCGGTGGTGTATCTGGTGAAGGCGTCGCGCGGCTGGTACGAGGCCGGCGCCGGCACATCCGCTACCATGAAGGAGCAGGCGGAAACTTGAGCGTCACCATCTATCACAACCCCGCCTGCGGCACCTCGCGCAACACGCTGGCGATGATCCGCCAGAGCGGCGAGACGCCCGAGGTGATCGAGTACCTGAAGACGCCGCCGAGCCGCGCCCGGTTGGTCGAACTGATCGCGGCGCTCGGCATCTCGCCGCGGGAGCTGCTGCGCGAAAAAGGCACGCCCTATGCGGAGCTGGGCCTCGCCGATCTCAAATGGAGCGACGACGAGCTGATCGACATCATGCTGGCCCATCCGATCCTGATCAACCGGCCGATCGTGGTGACGGAAAAGGGCGTGCGGCTGTGCCGGCCTTCGGAACTGGTGCTTGACCTGCTCGATCACCCGCTGGAGTCCTTCGTCAAGGAAGACGGCGAGACGGTGACGCGCGCGAAGCGTTGATCGGCGGCACACTTCCGTCTTTGCCGATTGCACGGCATAATGGCGTATGGAACTCACGCCCCGTTTGCGCCTGATGAACTGGCTGGTCAGCCAGGGGCTCACCGGCCTGCCCGAGAATGACCTGATCCGTGGCTTCTGCGAGCGCTGTTGCGAGGCGGGTCTTCCCGTGTCGCGCGGGATGGTCTTCATCGACACGCTGCACCCGATCTTCGAAGGACGCGGCTTTCGCTGGAACGACGCCGAGACCAATGAAAGCAACGCCTTCGAATATGGATCGACCAACGAGGGCGAAGCGGCCGAGGCCTGGCGCAGTTCGATCTTCTATCACATGCTCGAAGCCGGCCACGAGGAACTGCCGCTCGACCTCGTCAACAGCGCGTCCCACAATTTCAAGTTCATGGGCGAACTCGCCGAGAAGGGCCACAAGCATCTGGTGGCCTATACGCACCGGTTCGGCGAGGCTGGCACCATGGGGCAGATGGACTGCGTCTATTCCTATTGGGTGACGCGGCGCGAGGAGGGTTTTGGCGCGCAGGGGCTGGCGGCGCTGCGCGACCTGGTGCCGGTGCTGGGGCTTGCGATCAAGACCGCGGCGCAGGCCGACATCGCCAAGACCCTGGGTCGGGTCTATCTCGGGCGCGATGCCGCCGAGCAGGTGCTGCGCGGGCGGATCGCGCGCGGCATCACCGAGCGCATCAACACCGTGCTGTGGTTCTCCGATCTGCGCGGCTCGACCGCGATCAGCGAGAGCATCGAGCCGGACGAGATCATCCCGTTCCTCAACGATTACGCGCAGGCCTCGATCGACGCCATTCATGACGCCGGCGGCGAGGTGCTGAAGCTGATCGGCGACGGCGTGCTGGCGATGTTCACCAACGAGAATCTGGCGGCGGCACGACGCGCCGCGCTCGCTGCCGAACATCGCTTCCGCCGCAACATGCGTGCGCTCAACAGCCGCCGCACCGGCGAGAACCGTCCGGTGACGACGGCCCATGTCGGCCTGCATGTCGGCGAGGTATTTTACGGCAATATAGGCAGCGACGACCGGCTCGACTTCACCGTGGTGGGACCTGCCGTCAACGAGGTCAGCCGCATCGCCTCGATGTGCCGCTCGGTCGACCGCGAATTATTGATGTCGTCGGCGTTTCGTTCGGGCCTCGACGCAGCGGGAAGGAACTACCTGGTCTCCACCGGCCGCTTCGCGCTGCGTGGCATCAGCCGCGCGCAGGATCTCTATACGCTCGATCCTGACATTACGGCCGACGAGGTTGTCGGCGGCAAATACGAGCGCTATCTGGCATCCTGACTGCTCGCTGCGACGCCCGTGAGGACGGCTTGATTCATATCAAGGCGCGGGGCGGCGGCTTCCGTCTCAACTCTCGCCGTCCGATCGGCGCGACGGGAGAAGGTGGCCAGCATGTCCGCAACCGAAATAGCAGCACGGCATTTCTCAGCAGCCATGGCCGAGGCGGAAGCCGCCGGGCAGGGGACCGACAGCATATGCCGCGCGATGCTCGGCCTCGTTGTGAGCAAGTATCTCGAGAGCCGTGGCGTATCCGATGTTCAGTCGGAACTGCGCTTCGTCGCCGAGAATTGCGACCCCGATACGGATTTCATGTTCATGCGGCCTTAGCTGCGCGGGCCCGCATCGTGTAGAGCCCGACCGCGAGCAGCGAAAACACCGTCAGCACCACGCCGAGCGCAAACAGCGCGTCGGGTGAGATGGTGGCGGCGAGCCAGACGCCGATCGCGGCCGTCATCATCTGCCAGAAGCCGACCAGCGCGGACGCCGCGCCAGCCTTTTCCCCGAACGGCGAGAGCGCCTGCGCGGTGCCGAGCGGGTTGACGATGCCCATGCCGAGCAGGAACACGCTCATCGCCCCCAGAAATGGCAGGAACGAAGGGCTGTACAGCGAGACCAGCAGCATCGCGATGGCGCCGGCTGCGGTCGCGAACAGCCCGCCTCGGATCGAGCGGTCGAGCCCGTAGCGCGGCGCCAGCCTCGTCGCGAGCATGCCGGCGGCGAAAACGATCAGCACGGTGCCGGCGAAGAACAGGCCCAGTTGAATCGGCGTGAAATGCATCGCTTCGATCAGGATGCGCGGCGCGGCCGAGAAGATCGAGAACAGTCCGCCCATGATCAGGCTGACGGTGGCCGCCGGCACCACGAAGCGCCGGTCGGCGATCAGGCCAAGATAGTTTTTCGCGATGACGAGCGGATCGAGCGGCGTCCGCGTCGCATGATGGGTTTCGCCGAGCAGGGTGCCGTAGGCGAGGGCGCCGAGCGCAGCGAAGCCTGCCACCAGCACGAATTCGGAGCGCCAGCCGAAGGCATGGTCGAGCGCGCCGCCGAGCAGCGGCGAGAAACCGGGCGCCGCCGCCATCGCGATCATGATCAGCGCCATCGCGCGCGCCAGCGCCGCCCCCGAGAACAGGTCGCGGGCGATCGCGCGGGACAATACCGAGGTGGCGCAGGCGCCGGCCGCCTGGATCACGCGGCCGGTCAGCAGGCTGGGCAGATCATCGGCAAGCGCGCACCAGATGCTGCCGGCGAAGAACACCGCGAAACCGATCAATACCGGCCAGCGGCGGCCGTAGCGGTCCGAGATCGGCCCGACCACGAGCTGGCCCACCGCGAACACTGCGAGGAAGACGGTGATCGCCGAGGTCACCGCCGCACTCGATACCTTCAGCGACACCGCCATCTGCGGCAGCGACGGCAGCAGGATATTGGTCGCCAGCGTGCCCGTGGCCGCGAGCCCGGCCAGCACCGCAATCTGCAGGACGGAGGAGGAAGCCTCGGGGCGGGGACTGGCGTTAATGGCGGCGGTCTGGTCGGTCATGGCGGTTCCCTGTCTATTGGATGATATATATCATATAAAGCAAGACAAGGAAGCGGCAATGATAGTTGAGCCCGTCATTCCGGGATGGTGCGTAAGCACCAGACCCGGAATCTCGAGATTCTCAGGTGCGCAATCGCGCACCGTAGTTCGATGCTTCGCATCGCCCCGGAATGACTGCTTTCGTTGGATTCAGCCGCCTAGCACTGCGCCGGCTCGCCCACCATGTCCGGCTGCCGTGCCAGCGCGACGGCGGGCGAAAGCCAGATCACCAGCGCCTGGGCGCCGAAGATTGCCGCCGCCAGATAGAGGCAGGCCTCGGCGCCGTAGAGGCCGCCGACGATGGCGCCGAGCGCTGAGCCGAGCGGCCGGGCGCCATAGCTCATGATGTTGATTGCGGAGACGCGCCCGAGCAGGGACGGCGGCGTCACCGATTGCCGCAGCGTCGTCGTCGAGATCACCCACAGGATCGGACCTGCGCCGAGCAGGAAGAAGCTCAGGCCTGCAAGCCACGGCGTCGGGGCGATCGTCGTCAACGCCATCCCCGCCGCGGCGACAAAGCCGGTGACGGGGCCGAGCCCGATCACGGTGCCGAAGGCGAGCCGCTGCATCACCCGCGTTGCCGCGAGCGCACCGACCACCATACCGACGCCGTACATGCCGAGCGTCATGCCGACGCCGGCGGCGGACAGGCCGAGATGGCGCACGGCGTAAGGCACGAACACCGCGAGCAGCAGGAATGACGCCGTATTGAAGATGAACTGGGTGATGAACACCGGCCGCAGCAATGGATGATGCAGCACGAACGCAGCGCCCTCCTTGATGTCCTGCAACGGATGCCGCCGCGGCACTGCTGCGCGCGCCGGCTCATAGATGCCCGACAGCAGCACGACCGCGACGACTGATAGCGCAGCGGCAAATCCGAACGCCGGCGCAGCGCCGACCCATCCGACCAGAACGCCGCCGAGCGCGGGGCCGCTCGCGAAAGCAACGGTACGCGCCAGCTCGATCCGCGCATTCGCCGCGGGCAGTTGTTGTGGCGTCACCAGCGATGGCACGAGGGCAGGAGCCGCGACGCTGTAGGCGACCGTGCCGCAGACGGCGACGAAGCCGAGCAGCGAAAGCAGCGGCAGGGTCATCTGGCCCAGCCAGATCAGCAGCAGGATGCCGGCAAGCGCCGCCGCGCGCAGCGACTCGCTGGCCGCCATCACCCAGCGCCGCGAGATACGGTCGGCGAGCAGGCCTGCAGGGATCGCAAACAGGATGAACGGCAGCGTCAGCGCCGTCTGCAGCAGGCCGGTCTGGCCTTCGCCGACCCCGAGCAGCAGCACGGCGACGATGGGCGCCGCGGCCAGCGCAATCTGCTCCGCCGATTGCGCGGCGAGGTTGGACCAGGCCAGCCGGTTGAAGGTGGCGGGCAGGCGAAGGGCATGGTCGGTGGACATGGCGGAATTCCCTGACGGCTTCGATTCTCGCCTCATTGTCTGGCCCGAAGGCGATCCAACCCACCCGTTTCCCGACAAGCTTCTCGACAAAACTCCTTACGCGCCGGCGGCACACGACCCCGCGACAGATCCAGATCGCGCGGCGGACGAATTGACAATTTGAGCCATTGATGCGCAGTGGCAGGTGGTGCGACTTCCTTGCGAGCTGCCTGTTGATTCGGTGAGCACGTCCGCGAAGTGGGTGGGATCGTTCGTTGGAATCAACAGGAGTAGACTGAAAGATGAAGCGTTTCCCCTCACGGGCGGCGGCGGCTGTCGCATTAGCCTTTGCGTTACTCGCCGCATCGAGTGTGGCCAACTTCGACAAGGCCGCATTGGCACTGACCTCGCAGGAGGCAGCCAACGTCGTTGACCTTATCGAGAAGCTGAAAGCCGAGTTTGGCGATTTCGCGTACGACGATGACGAGGCCGACGAATGGTTCGAACAGGATGCTGCGGGCCAAAAATTGATTACCAAGGCGGGATTCGATCAGAAGAGCTGGAAAACCGCAGTAGACGAAACGATGAAGGGATTCTTTGCGACGATTCCCGAGGCTGAGATCAAGAAGATTCTGGATGGCGCGCGCCAGCGCACCGAGAGCGCGACGAACCTAAAGGTCGAGCAGAAGAAGGCCTTGCTTGAGCTGATCGAGGAGCAACGCAAGGAAATCCTCGCGCTGCGGGAAGGTGGGAAACCTTTCGTCGGTGTCGTTACCCCACTTGCGCCGCGGATTCGCAAATTGACGATGGACAATCTCACCGAACGCTGATCGTCGATCCTACATCCAAGCATGCGTGGCGAAAGACGAAGGCCTGCCGCCTCAGCGCGGCAGGCCTGGTCTGGACTTCAATCTGAACGGCCGGTCCGGCGGCTTACGTCTTAGGCCCGAGCGTCGCCTTGGCCGTACCGGAGATCGTGGCGGGCGGCGTCTCCGCTTCATCGGCCCCGTCCAGCTCAGGCGGTTCGGTGGGGGCTGCCAGTTGTTGCGCGGCCAGCGCGTTGGTCAGGGTGGTCAGCGCATCAGGGCCCGCGCCGAAGCCGCCCTCGGCGAGGATCTTGTCGATGATCGGCTTGAATGCCGAAACCGACAGCAACTGCGCGGCGAGGCCGTCGCCGAGACCGATGCCGTTGGCGTGGCCGTTCATGGCGCCGTTGCCGCCGCCGCGGCCGAGCATGCCGCCGGTGTCGAAGATCCGGATGTCCGAGATTTTTTCGATCGGCTTCACCGCTTCGGCCAGCGCGTTCGGAATGACGTTGATGCGCGCCAGCGTGAGATCGTAGTCGACCATCTCAGCGGAGAGCTTGTTGCGGGCCTCGGCTTTCAATGCCGCTACCTCGGCTTCGGCCTGGCCGAGCGATTTGACGCCGGCCGCGCGGGTGGTCGCCGCCTCGGCGTCGGCCTTGGCCAGCATGGTGATGGCTTCGGCCTTGTTGTTCGCGGCCTGGTTTTCGGCTTCCGCCATCACGGTGATCGGCATTGCCTCGGTTTCGGCGGCCTTGCGTGCCGCGATCACGTTGATGATCTTGTCGCGCTCGGCGATTTCGACGGCCTTCGCGGTGGTGACCTTTTCCTCGGCCGCGATCGCCAGCGCACGCGCAGTCTCGGCGACGGTCTGCGCTTCCGACTGCTCCTTGCTCTTGTTGGCGACCGCGATCGCACTTTCCTGCGCGACGATCTGCAGGTCGCGTTCCATTTCGGTATTGCGCCGTTTCACCGCGAGGTCGGCCTCGATCTTTCGCGTGTCGCGCGCCTGGTTGGCTTCGGTCTGCTTGTTGGCAACCGCAAGTTCCTGCTGGATGCGGTATTCCGCCTCGTTCTGCACCGCGGTCTGTTCGACCTGCGCGGTCTGTGCGCGCATCGCGGCGGTCTTGTTGGCGATGTCGCGCTGCTGCGCCAGCTCCGCCTCGCGCTTGGTGGCTTCGATCGTCAGCGTGGTCTGGCGGGCGACGAGGTCCTGCTGCGCTATATTCACTTCGGTGGTGCGGACGATCTGGTTGCGCTCCTGCTCGCGCTCCCGCGTGATCTTGGTCAGCGTCGTCAGGCCGTGCGCGTCGAAGAAATTGCTCGGATTGAAATGCTTGATGTCGCTCTGGTCGAGCCGCGTCAGCGAAACCGATTCGAGTTCGAGGCCGTTGTTCTGGATGTCGGCGCCGACCGCTTCCTGCACCGACTTGACGAACGTCGCGCGCTGCTCCTGCAACTCCTCGAGGTGCATGGTGGCGGCAACCGAGCGCAGGCCGTCGACGAATTTGGCCTCGATCAGCTCGCGCAGTTCGCCGGCGTTGTTGGTGCGGCTGCCCAGCGTCTGCGCGGCGAGCGCGATCGACGAACTGTCGGGTTTGACGCGCAGATAGAATTCAGCGCCGATGTCGACGCGCATGCGGTCCTTGGTGATCATCGAATCCGGGCCGCCGCGGGCGACTTCCAGCCGAAGCGTCTTCAGATTGACCGCGGCGACCGAGTGGAAAACCGGAAGCACGATCGAGCCGCCGTCGAGGACGACCTTCTGGCCGCCGAGGCCGGTGCGGACATAGGCTTCGTCACGGGTGGAGCGGCGGTAGAGTTTGGCGAGCAGGAGACCGATAACGAGAACGACTACGACGGCAATGGCGACGGGTACTGCAAGTTCCCACATGTTGTTTAGGCCCTGTCTGAACGTTGTTGCGCAATGAGGTCGTCGGGTGCGGAAATCGCGATAAAGCTCTTGGCGTCGCGGTCGACCAGCAGCACGCTGGCGCCGACCGGAAGCGGCGTGGATTCGGGACTGGCGCGTGCGACGAGAGAGTGCCAGTTGCCGAAGACATCCTTGAGACGGACGCGGCCGGGTGGTCCCTGGTCGAGCGGCCCGACCGAAACTTCGGCGACACGGCCGATGAAGTCGGCGTTGTCTACCGCGTAGCTCTCGTCGCGCGGAATGATGCGCGCGATGCCGCGGCTGGTGACCCGGATCACGGGAAGGCTGAAGCCGGCCGCGGCAATTGCTGCGATCACGACGGGGATCGATACTCCCACGCCGTGGGCGAGGCCCTGCAGGAAGAAGCCCACGATCGAAAACACGCCGAGCGCCAGCACGATCAGGATCAGGAGCGGCAGCCGCCCCGCGTTGATCCACAGGAACAGGCCGCCCAATCCGTCGCCGCTGTCGACATCGACGGCGACTTCCTTGCCGAAGAGCTCGCCGAGAGAGAAGCCGATCAGCATCGCCAGCAGTTCGATGCCGCCGAGCACCACCATGATCCCTGCGGCCACGGCAAAGGGCCGCACGTCCGGCGCCAGCAGGATGTCGGTCAGGGCACTCATTGCTGCGACTTGATCCTTTCGAGGCGGGCCGCGATTTCCTTTTCGCGGTGCAGCCGGTCGAGTTCGTCGAGTTCCTTGTCGCCGGGCGTGCCGGAGGCCGGAACGCCGGTGACCCGTGCGATCGCGGCCATCGCGCGGTCGGGGCTTACAGTTTTAGTCGCGCCAGCCGCACGTCCGGTTTCCTGCGGCGCGTGCTTTGCAAGACTCGCTTCGAGATCGGCGAGGCGGGTTTCGGCTTCACGCCGCGCGCCAAGCATCGCCTGCAAGGCCTTGGTCTGCTCGTCGATTTCCAGTTCGATGAAGTCCATTGCGCGTTCGAGCGCGGTGCCTTGAGACTCCAGATCAATTTGCCGTGCGACACCGGCGCGCGCGAGATCCTCGCGGTTTTCTGCAACCGCCAGTCGTATCTTGTCGGTCAGCCCTGCAACTTCTGCGTCGAGCTCTTCCCGGCGCCGCTTGAGGCGGAATTCCTCGGCGCGCGATTTGCCGAGCGCCTGGCGCGCTTCGTCGGCGCCGGCGTCGATTTCGCGGATCGCCTGCTTGACCATCGCCACCTTGTTGCTGCTCTCGGCGCTGTCGATAGTCTCGCTGGCGATGGCGGCAAGAAGCCTGCCCATGCGCGCAAGGATGCCCTCGTGAACCATGGTGTTCTCCTCCGGTTGTGATGCTTTCGATTTGACGGCGATGTGGATTTCGTAGGCGCGGCCGTCCGAGACCAGGTGAGCCGGGAAGGGACTTTCCCATCCCGCAAGATAGCCGGGGATTTCGAACGGCACCAAGACGCGTCCCTGGACAGTGCTAATGGTCAGTGAAGTTGGACCCTTGATCGCAAACAACTTGTCGTCGAGCGGGATTTTGCGAACCGCTGCTCCCGCCACATGACTGGCACGATCGCGCAACCCGAGCGTGACGAGGCGGGCCGGCAGGCCGGTTTCGGTACGGATTCGTTCGTAGGCCTGGCCGTGGAGGGCGACGAGGTTCGCTCCAACCGGCGCGACCTCGGCCAGGATCTCCATCATCCGGTCGTAGGCGGCAAAGGTCGCCTCGATCGCCGCGATCCCGGCCTCGTCAGGGGCGAGGGCGTATCGGAGGGTCGCCCCGGGCGTTTCAAGGGGAACTTTGATCATGGGTCGATCGTAAAGCACTTCCTCAGTACTTTACAAGATGGCAACGGTATTATTTTCGTGAACCTCAGATGCAGTTGCAAGTGAGTTGCAATAAAATCGTTGCTCGGATATCCCTCTTCAAATGGATGCACGAACGCCTGAATCGGGCTCCGGGACGCCGGCTAAGGCTTTGACCATCACCGAGAATACTGCTGCTGGCTGGCGTGCTGACGCCGCCGCGGATGCCCGCAAGAGCTTGCCCGAGGTCCATTCGACTATCGCCGTCCCCTTTGGCGGGCACTGGTCGCGGCGCCTGCTGGCCTTCCTTGGGCCTGGCTACCTGGTCTCGGTCGGCTACATGGACCCGGGTAACTGGGCGACCGACCTCGCGGGCGGTTCGAAGTTCGGCTACACGTTGCTGGCGGTCATCCTGCTGTCGAACCTGATGGCGATCCTGCTGCAGGCGCTCGCCGCCCGGCTTGGCATCGTCACCGACCGCGATCTGGCACAGGCCTGCCGCGCCAGCTTCTCGCGGCCGGTGAACTTCCTGCTCTGGGTCGCCTGCGAAGCCGCCATCATCGCCTGCGATCTCGCCGAGGTGATCGGCACCGCGATCGCGCTCAACCTGCTGTTCGGCATACCCCTGATCTGGGGCGCGCTGATCACCGCGCTCGATGCCTTCCTGCTGCTGCTCCTGATGAACAAGGGCTTCCGCTTCCTCGAAGCCTTCGTCATCGCGCTGCTGATCGTGATCGCGGTCTGCTTCGGAATTCAGATCGTCGCGGCAGCGCCGCCGGTGGCCGCCATCCTGAAGGGGTTCGTGCCGTCGCCCGAGATCGTTACCAATCCCGAGATGCTCTACATCGCCATCGGCATCATCGGGGCCACCGTGATGCCGCACAATCTCTATCTGCACTCATCGATCGTGCAGACCCGCGCCTATGAGCGCACCAGCGAAGGCCGCCGCGAGGCGATCAAATGGGCGACGGCCGACTCGACGATTGCGCTGATGATGGCGCTGTTCATCAACGCCGCCATCCTGATCGTCGCCGCCGCCACCTTCTATTCCAGCGGCCGCACCGAAGTGGCCGAGATCAGCCAGGCCTACGAATTGCTGTCGCCGCTGCTCGGCCTCGGCATCGCCTCGACGCTGTTTGCGGTGGCGCTTTTGGCCTCCGGCCTCAACTCGACGGTGACGGCGACGCTCGCCGGGCAGATCGTGATGGAGGGTTTTCTGAATCTGCGGCTGCCGAACTGGGCGCGGCGGCTCGTGACCCGCGGCATCGCCATCGTTCCGGTGGTGATCGTCACCGCGATCTACGGCGAGCGCGGCACCAGCCAGTTGCTGGTGCTGAGCCAGGTCATCCTGTCGATGCAATTGCCGTTCGCGGTGATCCCGCTGGTGCGGTTCGTTTCCGATCGCCGCAAGATGGGCGAGTTCGTCATCCCCCGCAGCGTGGCCGCGGTGGCGTGGATCGTGGCCGCGATCATCGTCGCGCTGAACGTGAAATTATTGGTAGAGACGTTTTTCGGATAGGGCTCACACACCGCCGTCATCGCCGGGCTCGACCGGGCGATCCAGTACGCCGCGGCCTCCCGTCTATCACTGCTGTTTCTGGAATACTGGATCACCCGCATGCGCGGGTGATGACGCGTGGGGGGAGGCGGATCAATCCTGCGGCTCAGCCAGCGCTTCGCCGGTCGCATCCACCCGCATCCAGCCTGACGGCGCCAGCCGCTGCTGCGGCAGGAAGCGGCCCTTGTAGTCCATCTTCTTGGAGCCTTCGATCCAATAGCCGAGATAGACGTAAGGCAGGCCCAGCCGGCGTGCGCGGGTGATGTGATCGAGGATCATGAAGGTGCCGAGCGAGCGGCTCTGCTGCGACGGCTCGAAGAACGAATACACCATCGAAAGCCCATCGCTGAGCACGTCGGTCAGCGCCACCGCGATCAGGTCTTCGCCGCGGCCGGTGATGCCGGTATCGACGCCGCGCTTGCGGTATTCGATGACGCGGGTCTCGACGTGGCTGTCTTCGACCATCATGGCATAGTCGAGCACGGTCATGTCGGCCATGCCGCCGTGGCGGTGCCGCTTGTCGAGATAGGCGCGAAACACCGAATACTGTTCGGACGTCGGCACCGCGCTGCGCTGCTCGCCGACGATGTCGGCGTTGCGGGCCAGAACCTTTTTGAAATTGCGCGAGGGCCGGAACTCGTTGGCGACGACGCGCACCGAGACGCAGGCGCGGCACTGGTCGCAGGCCGGGCGGTAGGCGATTGACTGGCTGCGCCGGAAGCCGCCATGGGTCAGCAGGTCGTTGAGGTCGCCGGCCTTGTCGCCGACCAGATGCGTGAACACCTTGCGCTCGTGCCGGCCCGGCAGATACGGGCAGGGGGAGGGCGCCGTCAGGTAGAATTGGGGGGTGTCACGCGAGTGCTGGGTCACGTCAGGTCGTCACGCCTCTGAAACACAATCACACTACATTCGCGCTCCGGAGCTTAACGGTCAATTGGTTTACCGCGGGTCAATAAGTCCGCGCCGCCGGCGTCACCGGGCCCCGGACCGAGCTGTTGATGACCACGGTTCCCAGGATGATGTCGTGCAGCAGGCGGCGGCGGCCGTCGAGCAGGCCGACCAGCAGCACCAGCGGCGTCAGGAACGAGATCGAGACCCAGAACAAGACGGCATGCGTTGCGCCCAGCACGAAATAGCCGGGCGCGCCGTACCAGGTGCGCAGCTCCAGATCCATCGCCCGCATGCCCATGGTAGCCGAGTGCGGGCCGCCGATCGAGGCGCCGTAATAGACGATGGCCCACACCACCGTCGCCGGCCACGCCAGCCAGAACAGCATCCAGCCGAGACCGAGCGTGATCAAACCGAACACGGCGATGAAGATGTAGCCGAGGATGACAGGGACCGAGAGCACGACCAGGTCGATCAGGAACGCAAACACCCGCCGCGTCAGCACGCTGCGAAACAGTTCCGGCTGCGTATTGGGATCGAAGGCATGCGGGCGAACCCCGCCATCATTCCGCCATGAGCCGTCATTGCCAGAGCCGCTGTAAGACATGGTCCGTCCTCCTGATGTCCCGAGGCAAACATGGGAACCGGCGAGGCGGTCGCAAGAGCCTGCGACCATTCACAGCGCGCAATATTCTGTGGAGAGTCGGGGGCTCGTAGAAACGTCGTCATTCCGGGATGGTCCGAAGGACCAGACCTCAGGTGTGCAATTGCACACCGGGGAATCTCGAGATTCCGGGTTCGCGTCTTCGACGCGCCCCGGAATGACGGGCAACAGTTCACCCTCCCGCCTTGATCTTCTCCGCCGCCTTCGGCGCGAAATACGTCAAGACCCCGTCCGCTCCGGCGCGCTTGAAGGCGAGCAGGCTTTCCATCATCGCGCGGTCGCCGTCGATCCAGCCGTTGTTGGCGGCGGCGGCGATCATCGCGTATTCGCCCGACACTTGGTAGGCGAAGGTCGGCATCGAGAAATTGTCCTTCACGCGGCGGATGACGTCGAGATAGGGCATGCCGGGCTTCACCATCACCATGTCCGCGCCTTCGGCGATGTCGAGTTCGACCTCGCGCAGCGCTTCGTCGGAATTGGCGCTGTCCATCTGGTAGGTGCGCTTGTCGCCGGTCAGCGTCTTCGCCGAGCCGATGGCGTCGCGGAACGGGCCATAGAAGGCTGAGGCGTATTTCGCCGCATAGGCCATGATCTGTACGTCGAGGTAACCAGCCTCGTCCAGCGCCTCGCGGATCGCGCCGACGCGGCCGTCCATCATGTCCGAGGGCGCGATGACGTCGCACCCGGCCTCCGCCTGCACCAGCGCCTGCTTGACTAGCACCGCCACCGTCTCGTCGTTGAGGATCCTGCCATCCTCGAGCAGCCCGTCATGGCCATGGCTGGTGAAGGGATCCAGCGCGACGTCGCATAGCACGCCGATCTCGGGGAATTCCTTCTTGATCGCGCGCACCGACTGGCAGACCAGATTGTCCGGGTTCAGCGCCTCGGAACCGGTCTCGTCGCGCAGGGACGGCTCGGTGTAGGGAAACAGTGCGATGCAGGGGATGTTCAGCTTCATCGCGCGTTCGGCGTCGCGCACCACCTGGTCGACGGTGAGGCGCTCGACGCCGGGCATCGAGGCGATCGGCGTGCGCGCATTGTCGCCACCGACCACGAACAGCGGCCAGATCAAATCGTCCGTGGTGAGCACGTTTTCCCGCACCAGCCGCCGCGCCCATTCCGCCTTGCGATTGCGGCGGGGCCGGATGGCGAGGTCGAGCGGATGGGAGGCCAAAACGGTCTGCCGCCGCGGCGCGTCGCGCATTTCGATCGGGCGCCCGAATTTGATCGCCATGTGATGGGTACTCCTGAGGCGGCGGGATGGATTTGGATTTGTTCCAGTTCTAGCACCTTGAAGGTGCCCCGTCACCGCGTCTTGATCCATCTCATCAGCAATTGATTTTACCGTCCCGCCGGGCCAAGAGTGCGGCCATGACGACATTCCAGCATACGTCGCGCCCTGATTCCGTGGTCGGCTTCCAGGTCGGCTTCCAGGACGGCTTCCATGTCTGACACTTCGGCGCGCGACCGAGCCAGGGATGGTGCGATGTCGGTGGCGGCGATGTCGTCCGAGCGCATCGAGACCGACGACAATGTGTGGACGCGGCGGCTGGTGCTGTTTCTGCGCGTCATGGCTGTCATCTCGATCATGAAGGGCCTCTACCACTGGGCGCAGGTGACCGGCTTCGTCGGCGGCGAGGAGGAGGCGTTCGAGAACCAGTCGATGGCCTGGCAGACCGCGACCGTCTATTTCGCCGTGATCGAACTCGTCGCCGCGGTCGGGCTGTGGCTTGCGACGCCGTGGGGCGCCGTGGTCTGGCTCACGACCGTGGTGTCGATGGCGGTGATCGAATTGATGTTTCCGGGCATCTATGGCGGCAGTCTCGTGGTCGTGGGCCTCGAGGCCGTGATGCTGGCGGCCTATCTCGTGCTGGCATGGATGGCCGCGCGCGAACGGCCGCCGTAGCAGGCGGCTCGCGCCACGCGATGCGAGGGCGGGCGTTTGCTGTTGCGCCGCAGCGACAGCTCGGCGGAATGCGGCCAGCAGGGTCCATTTGCCTGTTCGTATGCGCGCAGTGAGAAGACGGGCTTTGCCCTCTCTGTTAGGTCGCGATTACAGACCGCGTTTCCCGAACTCTTCCCGGCAACCGCTTCTGTGGGACCGCCGTCGGGGCCGATTTCTGGTTCTTGGCACATTTGCCAGTCGGCTTTGCGCTGGCCGACGGCGGGCCGGCTTTTTGTAAAGTGGGCGCCCGTTTGCGCCGTTACTCGCGCCTGCAGGCCGCGTTCGCCGGGCGATCTGAAAAAAATTGAATTAATTTCGCCGGTAATCTTTCAGTCACCGTACGGATTTCGCCACATCCGTTACGCGAGCCTTTCGATTTCGACCCGAGCTGTTTTGGAATGCGACAGGACGGGCAGACGAAGCGTGAACATCGGCCTGCCAGCCTCAATGAAAAGTTGCGAAAAGTCCTTTATTCATGGGCTTAATCGACGATTCACCGTCTTAAATTCATGATCTCTTTATTCTCTTATTTAAGCGGATCTTCAAACCGCCCCCTTAAGTTGAAGCTATCAGGCGGGACCAAAGTTTCGTCGAAATAAGTCGAAAATCGACTACAGGGGAAGTGTCATGATCAAAGCCGTTGCAACGGCGGTGGAAACCGCTGAGCGCGCTCCGGGAGCTCCGGTACAGCCGCTTTATCTGGAAGCGCTGACGTTGGTGGAACGTCTGCACCGCCGGCTGCTCGACGTCATCAAGGACGAATTCGATCGCCGCGGCCGCGCCGACATCAACTCGGTGCAGGCGCTGTTGCTCTACAACATCGGCGACAAGGAGCTGACCGCGGGCGAACTGCGCACGCGCGGTTACTACCTCGGCTCCAACGTCTCCTATAACCTGAAGAAGCTCGTCGAACTCGGCTTCCTCGATCATCAGCGTTCGCGCGTCGATCGCCGCTCGGTCCGCATCCGCCTGACCCCGCAGGGCCAGGAGATCCGCAAGATCGTCGACGCGCTCTATCAGAAGCACGTCAAGACGGTGGAGCAGGTCGGTGGCATCTCGAACGAGGAGTTCGCGACCCTGAACAAGTCGCTGCATCGGCTCGAGCGGTTCTGGACCGACCAGATCCTGTACCGGCTCTGAGAATTTCGAGAATTCTGCAGTCCGCCTTACGGCCAAGCCGGCCGCTTAAAAGACCGGCAGCGAGAGCGGACATATCGACTGGCAAGGCAGTAAGCCCTGCTCAAGACGCATCGGCCCCGGTTTTCCGGATCCGGTGCGTTTTGTTTTTTCGTCCCCCGAAAAGGCCGATTTCGGGACGAGGGGGCCGCTGAGCACCGGTTTCGCGGCCCAGGAGGCCGTTTTCCGGACATGGAACCATTTCCGTATTCGCGCATTCTCGTCTCAGTCACGGCAGAGGTGAGGCATGCTGGTCGAGCGCGGTTTGCAGGTGATGAATGTCGAGGTGGTCGGCGACGCCTATGCCATCGCGTCGAACTATCTGTGCCGGACCGGCGCCATTGCCGACACCTTTTCCACCGATTAGCGGCTGCTCGAAATCATCGTGCGGATGTTCCAGCACGGCGAATACAACAGGCTCAGGCTCGCCAACAAGGCGATCGCCAAATACGAAGCCGGCACATCGGCCTGACCGCATCACATCAATCAGGAGAATTTCATGCAAGCGGCCATCGATCGCATCATGCATACCTATGACCTGCTCGTGAACCGCACGACCGCGGCAAGCGACGAGGCGCGCGCCAAGGTGACGGAATACGTCGCGACGCTGGTGGAAGCAGGGGAAAAGGATACGCACCGCCTGACGGTATGCGGGCTGACCTATCTGCGCCAGCTCGACGGCAGCAACGATCCGGTCAAGGCCGGGTATACGGGGCTGTAGACACCGGTCACCTACAATAGCGCGAGCACGGCGGCGAGATTCGCGCTATGGATGGCGCGGATCGATATTCTGGTCTCTTGATCGGATGGAGGCTCCGCCATGCCCTCAATCAACCGCCGCCTGTTCCTGTCGCTGGCCGTACTCCTTGCGCCGGCTTCCGCCTTCGCCCATCACGGCTGGGGCGGATACGACACGTCGAAATCGTTCACCGTCACCGGCAAGATAATCAAATCGACCTTCGAGAATCCGCATTGCGAGATCGAAATGGAGGTCGACGGCAAGCACTGGCATTTCATCCTGGCGCCGCCATCGCGCATGCAGGCGCGCGGCGCCACCGCCGACATGATCGCGCCCGGCAAGACCTGCACGGTGTTCGGCTATCCCCACACCACGAAGCCGGACGAGGCACGCATCGAATACATCGTGCTCGACGGCAAGCGCATCGAACTGCGGTAGCATTCCGTGGATCATCAGGCGGGCCCATCGATATTCCTGAGCCTGCAGGAAAGCGCGCTGGGCCACGCCATGCGTTCGTCGCCCGCGCTTTATCCCGCGGTCGAGATCCTGCACATCATCGGGTTCGTGGTGCTGGTGGGCTCGATCCTGGCGCTTGATCTGAGAGTGCTGGGATTGGGACGCGCGATAGCCATCAAGCCGATGGCGCAGTTGCTGTTGCCGATGTCGCGCGCGGGCTTCGTGCTCGCGATCTGCATGGGGTTCCTGCTGTTCAGCGCCGATGCGTCGCATGTCGTGAAAAATCCGGCATTCCAGGCCAAGCTGCTGCTGCTTGCGGCGGCGCTGATCAACATCGTGATTGCGCATGCCGGTTCATGGCGCCATGTCGAGCGTTGGGGCGATGAGGCGCCCGGCGCAGCCAAAGCCACGGCCCTCGCGTCGGCCGTGCTGTGGCTCGGCGTCATCTGCGCGGGGCGCCTGATCGCATATCTCTGAAGGAGGCTCCGCCATGTCCCGCATGCGCATCGCCGTCCTCGCGATTGTTATCTTCCTGGCGGGCGCGTCCGAAATCGCCTGCGCGGACGATGCCGCCAATGCCTGGAAGGCGTTGCGCGCGGGCGGCCACGTCGCATTGATGCGTCACGCTGATGCGCCGGGCGGCTTCGGCGATCCCCCGGGATTTCGTGTCGACGACTGCGCCACGCAGCGCAACCTCAGCGCCAGGGGGCGGACGGACGCGGAAAAGATCGGCGCGCGCCTGAAATCGGAAGGCATTGCGTTCGAGAAGATCCTGAGTTCGCCGTGGTGCCGCTGCATCGACACCGCAAGGCTGTTGAACCTCGGCCCCGTTGCGACGGAAGCGACCTTTGGCAACGTGGTCGTGCTGCGCGATCAACGCGAGCAGCTCACCGCGGGCGCCCGCGCGCTGCTCACGAAATGGACCGGGCAGGGTAACCTGCTGGTCTCGACGCACGGCGCGAACATTCAGGCGCTGACGGGCATCTCGCCGGCCAGCGGCGAGATCGTCGTGGTCCGCGGTGGAAGCGGCGGCGAACCGGTCGGCCGGTTGAGGCTGGATCAACCATAGCCGGTTCTTCAGGCGCGCGCGGTGTCCGGTGTCTTGAATGCCGAAATTGCATGCACTTTGCCTGTCGGGCAAATCACTTCCACATCGGACCACATCGCGGCGTCCATCCCTTCGCGCAAAAATATTCCGCTCTGCCTGTCGGGCAAATCATCGCTATAATTCCGCACGTCTTACCCGTTACGAGGGGCGCTCGCGATCGTCACGAACGCGCGGTGGGATGCGGTGGACGCGGATTGCGCAAACGACGAGCGCGCATGAAGCGTACGGCGAAGTCGTGTGGTCCTGACGTCGCGGTGCTGGCGTCAAGTTTCACGAGTTACATCGTGGAGCGACGGAGGCAAAAGAGCCGTTCCCCGGGGAGAGTACGAAGTAAGCCGTAAAGCCATTGCGCAGGGAAGGCCGGAGTGTTTCCGCTGAACCTGTATGCTCGTGTGCATTTTTGTTTGTGCAGATCGCACGCGAGACCGCGGGTGCAGCGCGCACCCGGTCTTCCCTGCGCCCTCTATTTCGATAGAGGGCAAACGAAATGCAAACCTCGGGCAGAACATGTCGCGAGAACGCGAAGTCACATCCAGTCGTCATCCCCGCCACCGGGTCGGCCGAATGGCCGCCCGATGACAGGCTCCAGCGGGATCCAGTATCCCAGAGACGCTGGTGATAAACCGATAGGCTGCGGCCTATGGATACCCGCTTCGCGGGCATGACGATCTCTGGGGTTCTGGATTGCTTCGCTCCGCTCGCAATGACAATCTCAAGCGAACGGTCGCGTATCAAAACCCCCAAAGGAAACCCCATGCTCACGCTTCATCATCTCAACGACTCCCGTTCGCAGCGGATCCTGTGGCTGCTGGAGGAACTCGGCACGCCCTACGAGATGAAGCGCTACCAGCGCAACGCCGAGACCCGGCTGGCGCCGCCGGAGCTGAAGGAGATCCATCCGCTCGGCAAGTCGCCCGTCATCACCGACGGCGACACCACCATCGCGGAGTCTGCGGCCATCGTCGACTACATCATCCGGCGCTATGGCCAAGGAAAAGATAAACCCGCGATGATGCCGGCACTGGGGAGCGCGGACTACGAGGCCTATAACGAGTGGCTGCATTATTCCGAGGGCTCGGCGATGCTGCCGCTGATGCTGAACCTCTACGTGTCGCGGTTGAAGGAGGCAGGCGCGCCGCTGCACCCGCGCATCGACAGCGAACTGGCCAACCATCTGGGTTACGTCGATGGCGCGCTGAAGGGCCGCGACTTCTTCGTCGGGCAGTCGCTGACCGGCGCCGACATCCAGATGAGCTTCGTCGGCGAGATGGCCAAAGTGTTCGACAAGCTCGCCCCATACCCGAACCTCGCCGCCTGGCTTTCGCGCATGCACGCCCGGCCAGCGTTCAAGCGCTCGGTGGAAAAGGGCGGGGCCTACCGGTTTGCGTAGCTTTCGTCGTTCCGGCGGAGGCCGGAACCCATACGCCGCGGCCGTGGGAAGGGGCACGATGGCGGACCCCTTCCTCCTTCAATTGCCGCCGGTGGTTATGGGCCCCGGCTCAAGGCCGGGGCGACGGCGGAGGGTGTGGAACCCTCTTCCGCCCCACCATATCTTGCATAAATATCAACCCGATACCGCAACCGCTTGGCCAAATCCGGCCAATGTGATATCCCGCTGGCACTTCTTTCGACCGCCACACCAGACCCGCCCGCCTTGCCCCTAAGGGCTTGCGGCGGTGGAGATATTTCGCCCAATGACCTCATCCTCCAGCGCCAAAACCGCCTCCGCGCCCGAGTCGTTCTTCACGGCCACGCTTGCCGAGGCCGATCCGGAAATCGCCGCCGCGATCAAGGGCGAGCTTGGCCGTCAGCGCCACGAAGTCGAGCTGATCGCGTCGGAAAACATCGTCAGCCGCGCCGTGCTCGAAGCGCAGGGTTCGGTGATGACGAACAAGTACGCGGAAGGCTATCCGGGCAATCGCTATTACGGCGGCTGCGAGTGGGTCGACGTCGCCGAGACGCTGGCGATCGACCGCGCCAAGAAGCTGTTCGGCGCGCAATTTGCGAACGTGCAGCCGAATTCCGGCAGCCAGATGAACCAGGCGACGTTCCTGGCGCTGCTGCAGCCCGGCGACACCTTCATGGGCCTCGATCTCGCCGCCGGCGGCCATCTCACCCACGGCTCGCCCGTCAACATGTCCGGCAAGTGGTTCAAGGCGTCGCACTACACCGTGCGCCGCGAGGACCAAGTCATCGACATGGACGAGGTGGCGAAGCAGGCCGAGCAGGTGCGGCCGAAACTGATCATCGCCGGCGGTTCGGCCTATTCGCGCGCCTGGGACTTCAAGCGCTTCCGCGAGATCGCCGATAGCGTCGGCGCCTATCTGCTGGTCGACATGGCGCATTTCGCCGGCCTCGTCGCCGGGGGCGTCCATGCCTCGCCGGTGCCGCATGCCCACGTCACCACCACCACCACGCATAAATCGCTCCGTGGCCCGCGCGGCGGCCTGATCCTGTGCAACGACGAGGCGATCGCCAAGAAGCTGAACTCGGCGATCTTCCCGGGCCTGCAGGGCGGCCCGCTGATGCATGTGATCGCCGCCAAGGCGGTCGCCTTCGGCGAGGCGCTGCGCCCGGATTTCAAGATCTACGCGAAGAACGTGGTCGAGAACGCCAAGGCGCTCGCGGAGACGCTGCGAGGCCACGGCTTCGACATCGTCTCAGGTGGCACCGACAACCATCTGATGCTGGTTGACCTCAGGCCCAAGGGCCTGAAGGGCAATGTCTCCGAGAAGGCGCTGGTCCGCGCTGCCATCACCTGCAACAAGAACGGCATTCCCTTCGATCCTGAAAAGCCGTTCGTCACCTCCGGGCTTCGTTTGGGTACGCCGGCGGCGACCACGCGCGGCTTCGGCGTGGCCGAATTCCAGCAGGTCGGCGGCATGATCGCCGAAGTGCTCAACGCGCTGGCGCAATCGGCCGACGGCAAGGCGCCGCTGGTCGAGGCCGCGATCAAGGAACGCGTGAAGGCACTCACCGACCGCTTCCCGATCTATCAGTAAAGGTACCGTTGGATGCGCTGTCCCAGCTGCAACAGTCTCGATACGCAGGTGAAGGACTCGCGTCCGACCGAGGATTCGGCCGTGATCCGGCGGCGGCGGGTGTGCATCGCCTGCAACTTCCGCTTCACGACCTTCGAACGGGTGCAGTTGCGCGAACTCACCGTGATCAAGCGCAACGGCCGCCGGGTACCGTTCGACCGCGACAAGCTGGTCCGCTCGCTGCAGATCTCCTTGCGCAAGCGGCCGGTCGATCCTGAAAGGGTCGAGAAGATGGTGTCCGCGATCGTGCGCGAGCTCGAGAGCGGCGGCGAGGCCGAGGTTTCCTCGGAGGCGATCGGCGAGATCGTGATGGAGCATCTGCGCCAGCTCGACGACGTCGCCTATGTGCGCTTCGCCTCCGTCTACCGCAATTTCCGTGAGGCCAAGGACTTCGAGGCCGTGCTCGGCGAACTCTCCGCCGAAGACGACGGACGGGTCGCCACGTTGCGCAAATGATCTTCCGTATTCTGGAGGACCAGTACGGGCAGAAACTCAAGGAGGCCAAGCTGGCTGGCGCGGCCGACCAGCGCTTCATGCAGCTTGCGCTCGCGCTTGGCCGCCGTGGCCTGGGTCGGACCTGGCCGAACCCGGCCGTCGGCGCTGTCGTCGTCAAGGATGGCGTCATCGTCGGCCGTGGCTGGACGCAGCCCGGAGGGCGGCCGCACGCCGAGCCTGAGGCGCTGCGGCGCGCTGGCGAGGCCGCGCGCGGTGCCACGCTCTATGTGACGCTGGAACCCTGTTCGCATTTCGGCAAATCGCCGCCCTGCGTCGATGCCGTGATTGCGTCGGGCATTTCGCGCGTGGTGTCGGCGATCGAGGACCCCAATCCGGAAGTGGCGGGGCAAGGACATGCCAAGCTTCGGGCCGCCGGGATTACGGTCGATGTCGGTCCGGGCGCCGAACAAGCCGCCCGCGATCATGCCGGCCACTTCCGCCGTATCCGTGACAAGCGCCCCCACGTCATGCTCAAGCTGGCGGTATCCGCCGACGACAGGATAGGCGCCGCCGGCGGCAAGCCGGTCGCGATCACGGGGGAGGCGGCGCGGACGCGGGTGCACCTGTTGCGCGCGCAATGCGACGCCATCCTGGTCGGCATCGGCACCGTGCTGGCGGACGATCCGCTGCTGACCTGCCGCCTGCCGGGCATGGAGCCGCTTTCGCCGGTGCGGGTGGTGCTGGACCGGGCCCTTCGCTTGCCCGGCACCAGCAAGCTGATCCAGTCCGCGCGCCAGACGCCGCTATGGGTGATGACCTCTGACTTCGCCGAAGCGCCGGCGGCCATGAAACTCGGCGCGGCCGGGGCGCAGGTAATGCGCGTCGCCGCCACGGCCAATCCGCCGGGACTGGACCTGCCCGCGGTTCTGCGCGCGCTGTCGGACAAGGGCATCACGCGGCTGATGGTGGAAGGCGGCTCGCGGGTGGCGTCATCCTTCGTTGCGAGCGGCCTGGCCGATGAAATCTGGTTGCTGCGCGGGCCGCAGACGATCGGCTCGGACGGTATTCCCGCGCTGGACGCATTGCCGCTGTCGGTCCTTACCGGGTCGCCCGCGTTCAAGACCCGTGCTAGCGAAAGCCTCGGCGAAGACACTCTTACTGTTTACGAGCGCGCATAATGTTCACTGGAATTGTCACCGACATCGGCGAGATCGTCGCCCTGACGCCGAAGGCGCAGGGGCAACTGCATCGCATGCGCATCGCCTGCCGGTATGATCAGAAGACCATTGCGGACGGCGCCTCGATCGCCTGCAACGGCGTCTGCCTGACCGTGGTTGCCTCCGGCGTCGAAGGCGGCAAGACCTGGTTCGACGTCGACGCCGCGGCCGAAACACTCGGCATGACCACGGCCAAGCACTGGATCAAGGGCACGAAACTCAATCTCGAACGTGCGCTCAAGATCGGCGACGAACTCGGAGGACACATCGTGGCGGGCCATGCCGACGGCATCGCCACCATCGTCAAGCGCGACGACCTGCCTGATATGGCACGGTTCGAGTTGCGCACGACGCGGGAGCTCGCACGCTTCATCGCCGCCAAGGGCTCGATCACGCTCGATGGCGTGTCGCTGACGGTAAATACGGTTGAAGATGTCGTATTCTCGGTGCTGATCATCCCGCATACGCTCAGCGTGACGACACTGGAAGGCTGGCGCGCGGGCAGCGAGGTCAACATCGAAGTCGATCTGATGGCCCGCTACGCGGCGCGGTTGTCGGAAATGAAGTGACGGCGCAGCCGCCGCCGTCATTCCGGGGCGCGAAGCGAACCCGGAATCTCGAGATTCCGGGTTCGATGCTACGCATCGCCTCGGAATGACGGCAATTCGAGTTCGCGCTTGGCTTAACTACCCGCGGCGACTACATAACGCCAGCACCAGAGTAAAACGGATTAAGAAATGGCAGACCCACGGCGCGCACCGCTGAAGGACCAGACCGACATAACAGGCGCGCGCGCGCTGATCGTCGAGGCGCGGTTCTATGACGACATTCAGGACGCGCTGATGGAAGGCGCGGTCGCCGAACTCAAGGCCGCCGGTGTGACGCATGACGTCATCACTGTGCCGGGCGCGCTGGAAATTCCGGCCGCGATTGCGATCGCGCTCGATGCCGCGCAGAAGAACGGCAAGCCCTATGACGCGGCGATCGCGCTCGGCTGCGTGGTGCGCGGCGACACCATCCATTTCGAAATCGTCTCGATCGAATCTTCGCGCGCTCTGATGGATCTCGCGGTCGCCAGGGGCTTCCCGCTCGGCAACGGTATCATCACCGTCAACACCGAGGCGCAGGCCTGGGCGAGGGCGCGCGCCAGCGAGTTGAACAAGGGCGGCGACGCCGCACGCGCGGCATTGGCGATGCTGCGGATCAAACGCCGGCTGACAAAGGCCTGATGATGGCAGACAGCAAGAAGCCCGCGAAAGGTCCCGACCGCAAAGCCAACCGGCGCGGTGCGGCGCGGCTTGCCGCGGTGCAGGCGCTGTATCAGATGGACATCGCGGGCGCCGGGATCAACGACATCTTTGCCGAGTTCGAAAGCCACTGGCTCGGCAACGAGGTCGAGGGCGAAAAATATCTGCCGGCCGAGGCTGCGTTCTTCAAGGACGTGGTGGCCGGCGTCGTGCGCGACCAGGCGAAACTCGATCCCCTGATCGACGATGCGCTGCAGAAAGGCTGGCCGCTGAAGCGGATCGACGCGATCTTGCGTGCGGTGCTGCGGGCCGGATCCTACGAACTCGAGCACCGCAGGGACGTGCCCGGCCGCGTGGTGGTGTCGGAATATGTCGACGTCGCGCATGCCTTCGTCGAAAAGGACGAGACCGGCATGGTCAATGCCGTGCTCGACCAGATCGCGCGCCAGTTCCGCGCCGACGAGTTCGCGCGTGGCTAGCGGCAAACCCGCGTCCGGCGAGGACGCGCTGATCGCGCGTTACTTCCGACCGCTTGCGACGGACCCGGGCGCCTTCGGTCTCGACGACGACGCCGCGGCGCTGAAGCATGATGGCAACGACCTCGTGGTGACGACGGATGCCATCGTCGAAGGCGTGCATTTCCTGCCCGACGATCCACCCGACACCGTCGCGCGCAAGGCGCTGCGGGTGAATCTCAGCGATCTCGCAGCCAAAGGCGCCACCCCCGCAGGCTTCGTGCTGACGCTGGCACTGCGCAAGGCCGAGGAGACCTGGCTCAACCCGTTCGCGGCGGCGTTGGGCGAGGATGCCGCTCAATTCAAATGCCCGCTACTGGGTGGCGACACGGTCTCCACGCCGGGTCCTCTGATGGTCTCGGTCACCGCGTTCGGCCGCGTGCCGCCGGGCCAGATGGTCCACCGCAGCGGGGCGAAGCCCGGCGACCGCGTGATGGTCACCGGCACGATCGGCGATGCGGCGCTGGGGCTTGCCATCCTCAAGGGCGGGAAGATCCACGCCGCGGTGACGGACACTGCGGCGCGCGCGACCCTGGTCGGGCGCTATCGCGTGCCACAACCGCGCATGGCGCTGGCCGAGATCGTTCGGGCGCATGCCAGCGCGGCGATGGATGTGTCCGACGGCCTTGCCGGCGATCTGACCAAGCTCTGCGGCGTGTCTGATGTATCCGCCGCGATCGATCTGCCCTCGATCCCGCTATCCGACGTGGCGAAGGATCTGGTGTCGCGCGGCATTGTCGGACCGGAGACGTTGATTGCCGGCGGCGACGATTACGAGATCCTGTGCACGGTGGCGGAGGATCGCGTGGAGGCGTTCGCGCAAGCCGCAAAGCGCGCTGGTGTGCCGGTGAGTTCCATCGGAACGGTGGTTGCGGGAAGCACAGCGCCCAGGTTCATCGACGGTCAGGGCAGGGACATTGCGCTGGAACGACGCTCCTTCAGCCATTTCTGAGCATGATCGCGTTAACCCAGCTGGCTTTATTTTCGGCCGGCCATTGTATTGCCGCCGAAAACCTATAGGTGTAGATCCATTCGATTACCGCCGTGCCTTTTTGAACGCGCCCCGAGGGGCTTCTTCCCAGAGACATCGTCGAGAACGGATTTGAATCCGCGCGATCGCCGCGCGGAATGAAAGCCTATGTGCTTTGGAGAAGAGAAAATGGCTACGGGAACAGTGAAGTGGTTCAACGGTCAAAAGGGTTTCGGTTTCATTGAGCCGAGCGATGGCAGCAAGGATGTGTTCGTGCACATCTCGGCCGTCGAGCGCGCCGGCCTGAGCGGACTGGCCGAAGGTCAGAAGGTTCAGTTCGAACTCAAGACCGACAAGATGCGGGGCAAGGTGAGCGCGGAAAACCTGTCGCTCGCCTAAAGGCCTCGAAACGGTCGTTTCACGGATGTACTGGAATGGCTCGTGAGCCCGCTCGATCCTGATAGGATTGGGCGGGCTTTTGTATTTCCGGCCAACGATGAACCCCGGCGTCGATTCGCCCGGCGCGTTGAGCTGTGATTCCTTTCGAAAATCGACCGATTCTGGCTCCCGCGGCGTTGCGCCGGGGGGGCGATTTTGGCATGGTCCGGCCGATTTGAGGCCGCCCTTTGGGCAGGGAAGGCCTCCTTTTTATGCGTCCTCCGCGATCGCGGTGAAGGCGCGGGGTGGAACAAAAAAGGTCTGAGGCAAAATCAATGACAGCATTGTGGGTTATTGTGCTCTGCGGAGCGCTTTCGATCGTTTACGCCGCCTGGGCAACGTCTTCCGTGCTCAAAGCGGACGCCGGCAACGCGCGCATGCAGGAGATCGCGGCCGCGGTCGCCGAGGGCGCGCAGGCCTATCTCAAGCGCCAGTACATGACGATCGGCATGGTCGGCATCGTGATCTTCGCGCTGCTGGCCTACTTTCTCGGCATGCTGGTTGCGATCGGCTTCCTGATCGGCGCCGTGCTCTCGGGCGCCGCCGGCTTCATCGGCATGAATGTCTCGGTTCGCGCCAACGTCCGTACCGCCCAGGCCGCCACGACCTCGCTGGCCGGCGGTCTTGAACTGGCGTTCAAGGCCGGCGCCATCACCGGGCTTCTCGTCGCCGGTCTGGCACTGCTCGGCGTGACCATCTACTTCGCCTACCTCACCCAGGTCCTCGGGCTGAAGGCCAACGACCGCGTCGTCGTCGACGCGCTGGTGGCGCTCGGCTTCGGCGCCTCCCTGATCTCGATCTTCGCCCGTCTGGGCGGCGGCATCTTCACCAAGGGTGCCGACGTCGGCGGCGACCTCGTCGGCAAGGTCGAAGCCGGCATCCCCGAGGACGATCCGCGCAACCCGGCGACCATCGCCGACAACGTCGGTGACAACGTCGGCGACTGCGCCGGCATGGCGGCCGACCTGTTCGAGACCTATGCAGTGACCGCGGTCGCCACCATGGTGCTGGCCGCGATCTTCTTCGCGACCTCGCCGCTGCTGGTGAACATGATGACCCTGCCGCTCGCCATCGGCGGCGTCTGCATCATCACCTCGATCATCGGCACCTTCTTCGTCAAGCTCGGCTCCAACCAGTCCATCATGGGCGCGCTGTACAAGGGCCTGATCGCCACCGGCGTGCTGTCGCTGGTCGGCGTCGCGCTCGCGATCCACTGGCTGGTCGGTTTCGGCCCGCTGGCAGGCGTGAAATATACCGGCATGGCGCTGTTCCAATGCGGCGTCGTCGGCCTGGTGGTTACCGGCCTGATCATCTGGATCACCGAATACTACACCGGCACCGACTATCGTCCGGTGAAGTCGATCGCCTCGTCCTCGGTCACCGGCCACGGCACCAACGTGATCCAGGGTCTGGCGATCTCGATGGAATCGACCGCGATGCCCGCGATCGTCATCATCGCCGGCATCCTGATCACCTACAGCCTTGCCGGCCTCTTCGGCATCGCCATTGCGACCACGACGATGCTGGCGCTGGCCGGCATGATCGTGGCGCTGGACGCCTTCGGTCCTGTCACCGACAACGCCGGCGGCATTGCCGAAATGGCCGGCCTGCCGAAGGAAGTGCGCAAGTCGACCGACGCGCTCGACGCCGTCGGCAACACCACCAAGGCGGTCACCAAGGGCTACGCGATCGGCTCCGCCGGCCTCGGCGCGCTGGTGCTGTTCGCGGCCTACAATGAAGACCTCAAGTTCTTCATCGCCAACTCGTCGAAGAACGTCTACTTCCAGGGCGTCGCTCCGGACTTCTCGCTCAACAACCCCTACGTCGTGGTCGGGCTGCTGTTCGGCGGCCTGCTGCCGTATCTGTTCGGCGCGATGGGCATGACCGCCGTCGGCCGTGCCGCCGGCGCGATCGTCGAGGAAGTGCGGCGTCAGTTCCGCGAGAAGCCCGGCATCATGCAGGGCACCGACAAGCCGGACTACGGCAAGGCCGTCGACCTGCTGACCAAGGCGGCGATCAAGGAAATGATCATTCCGTCGCTGTTGCCGGTGCTGTCGCCGATCTTCGTCTACTTCGTGATCTACGCGATCGCGGGCGGCGGCGCGGCCGGCAAGTCGGCGGCGTTCTCCGCCGTCGGTGCCATGCTGCTCGGCGTGATCGTGACCGGTCTGTTCGTCGCGATCTCGATGACTTCGGGCGGCGGCGCCTGGGACAACGCCAAGAAGTACATCGAGGACGGCCACTACGGCGGCAAGGGCTCCGACGCCCACAAGGCGGCCGTGACCGGCGACACCGTCGGCGATCCCTACAAGGATACGGCGGGCCCCGCGGTCAACCCGATGATCAAGATCACCAACATCGTGGCGCTGCTGCTGCTGGCGATCCTCGCGCACTGAGCGGCGAGACGCTGAACGGAAAGAAAAACCCCGCGGTGCGAGCCGCGGGGTTTTTGATTCTGGGCAGAGTGGATTGGCGCAGCTAAGCCATCAGCATGTTCAACGAATCCGCAAAGACCGGCGGACAACATGGAGATCAATCGATGTCGCTGTCATCCGCCCGAAACTATGCGCTCCGCGCCTCCAAGTCGCAGGATCAAAAGGAGGCCGCCGAGCTGCTGTCGAAAGCGATCCTGGAACTGGCGACGTCGATTGAAGCCACCGATGCCAAAATCAAGAAGATCAACAAATCCTCCTGACCAGGAGCGCCTCAGCCGGCGTCCATCTGCAGGCCTTCGCGCTTGATGATCTCGCCGAACTTGGTGGTTTCCGCCTGCACGAAGTCGGAGAATTGCTTCGGCGTACCCCAGTCGGCAGTCGCGCCCATCTTGCCGATGGTGGTCTTGATGTCGTCGCGCGCGAGCATCGCCTTGATCTGCTGATTGAGCGCCTCGACAGCAGGAGCCGGCGTTGCCTTCGGCTGGAAGATGCCGAACCAGGAGGAGACGTCGAACTTCGCGAGCTCGGGCGCGCTCTCGCGCATGGTCGGGACGTTCGGCGCCAATGCACTGCGTTCGGTCGTGGTGACGCAAAGTGCATTCAGCTTGCCGTCCTGGGTCTGCGGCAGCGACGGATAGAGATTGTCGAACAGGATCTGGATATCGCCTGCAAGGGCTGCCTGCAGCGCCGGCCCGGCACCGCGGAACGGCACGTGCACCATCTTCAGGTTCGTGAGCTGCAGGAACCAGGCGCCAGTGAGGTGAGGGCTCTGCCCGACACCGGAGGAGCCGTAGGTCAGCTTGTCCGGATTGGCCTTGATGTAGGCGATCAGCTCCGGGATCGACTTGATGCCGGTCGACGGATGCGCCGACACGATGTTCGGAATCCGGATCATGTTGCTGACCGGCTGCAACTGGTCGGCCTTGTAGGTCATGTTGCGGAAGATGCTGTAGGCGATCGCGTTCGGACCGGGATTGCCGACCAGGATGAGGTGGCCGTCCGATTTGCCGCGCACCACTTCGGCGGCGCCGATTGTGCCGCCGCCGCCGGAGCGGTTTTCAACGACCGCCGACTGGCCCCAGGCGGTCTGCAGATGCGCCGCCAGCAACCGCCCCATGACGTCGGTGGCGCCACCGGCTGCCGCCGGCACGATGAGGCGGACGGTTTCGGTCGGCTTCCAGTCAGATCCGTAGCTGGACCGCGGCAGAATTGCTGCGGAAGAAATGGCGGCGGCGCCGGTCAGAACACGGCGTCGCGAAAAGGTTCTTCTGGTCACAAGTTCACTCCCTGCTGGAATCCTATCGTTCCGCAGGAAGCCTAGGCAGCGCGAGCGCGAAGGGCAAGCGGGCGACTTGGCGCAGGATTTCCGCGCCGTGGAACAGGGCTAAGGGCTAGTTAAAACTGAGCAGTTTGAACAGCGGCGTCAGGTAGCTGAGTTCCTGGCCTGACGTCGGCGTGGTGCGGCTGATGAAGTCGAAGATCTTGCCGTCCTGCAACCCATAGTTGGCGAGCCGCTGCACCTGGCGATTCTTGTCGAAATAGATCGCGATCACCCGCTGGTCGATCACCTGCTGGTTCATGAACGCGACTTTGCGCTCCGAGCGCTGCGAGATGTAATAGAACACCTCGCCGTTCAGGGTCGCGACCGTGGAGGGCGTTCCCATCACGATCAGCACCTGGTCCTGGCTGGCGCCGATCGGGATCTGTTCCAGCGCGTTGGGCGGCAGGATATAGCCCTTCTGGAACTGCTCGCCGGTGCAGCCACCCAGCGCGGCGCAGACCAAGGCCGTGGCGGCAATGGAACGCCAGCGTGCGGCAAGGCGGCGCGGCGAGGGGGCGCTGTCGCTCAAATGGCTCGTCTCGGTCATTGCAGGAATTTGCTCGTCCTCTTGCATCGCGCGGTGCGTTGACGTACCGGGCTGCACGCAGGATTGCAACATGCGCGGGCCAGGGACCAAACCTTCGGGGCTCGCTTGCGGAACCCACAATGCTTTGGCCGTTCAATCACTTCAGGAAATCCCGGTCGCCCTTGCGCGGCACCATCGAGGCCATCTATGGCATGATCGTGACGCAGGCGCGAGAACCCCTGTTTTACCGAACTCTTGCGGTGCCGGACACGGTTAACGGCCGATTCGACCTGCTTCTGCTGCATTTGTGGCTGGTGCTGCGGCGGCTGAAGTCGGCGGAGGGGGGCGCGGCCCTGTCGCAGGCGCTGTTCGACCATTTCTGCAACGATATGGACGATAATCTGCGCGAGATGGGCGTCGGCGACCTCACGGTGCCGAAACGGATGCAGGCGTTCGGCGAAGCTTTCTATGGCCGCACGGCAGCCTACGATCTGGCGCTCACCGACGGCCGCGAGGCGCTGGCGCAAGCGCTTTGCAAGAATGTCCTGAACGGCGAGAATATGGAGAAGGCGCGCCTTCTGGCAGCCTATGTCGAGGCTGCGGTGGCCGCCTTGGACGGCATGGACGAAACGACGCTGATGAGTGGCCTGGGCAGGTTTCCCGTGCCCGACAATGCGGGCGCGCAGCAATGAGCAGGAGTGGCGGTATCGAGAAGCCGGACCCGTGGCGCGTCCCCGTTGCGGTCGCGCAGATCCCCGAGACCGGCTTGCATCGCGACATCGAGGCCGACCAGGCGATATGCCATGCGATCGCCGACATCGGCGGTCTGCGCGAAGTGCTGTCGGCGCAGGCCTCATTCGACGTGATGCCGAAAAGCGGTGGACGCTTTCACGTGTCGGGGCATGTGCGGGGGCGGGTCGGGCAAACCTGCGTGGTGACGCTGGATCCGATGGAAAGCGATATCGACGAGGCAATCGATCTGATTTTTGCGCCGCCGGAGCAGGTTCCGGAGATGGCGGCGCTGGTCGACGAGGCCGAACACAGTGACGGCGAGACGCCGGATCCGCCCGAGCCAATCGAGAACGGAATCATCGATCTCGGCAGGGTCGCCACCGACGCGCTTTACCTCGCTCTCGATCCCTATCCGCGCAAACCCGACGCCGTGTTTGAACCCCTTGTTGAAGCGGCCGATCCCGAAGACCACCCGTTTGCTGCGCTCAAGGCGCTGAAGACCAAACCGAAAAAGCCCAGCGCAAAGAAGTCCAAGGGCAAGTAGCCTGCGGTTTAAGTGGATAGCGGGGCCTCATTCGGTTGAGGTTGTTGGGGTGCCTGCCCAAGAAATTTATGTAACTAGTTGAATTACATAAATATATCTCGCATTCTCGATTCCGGGGCAAGTTGCCTCCGACTGCCAGAAGTCGGTGGTCAAGTGGTTGTGTCGGGACGGAGAAACGCTATTGTCCCGGCCCGGCGGAGGCGCGGGGATGCGTTTTGCCAAGCGCCGCTTCGGCGGTCCCTTTCCAGTGTGCGGCCGGCTCTGTGAGGGCCGCAAGAGATCAGGTTTCCGGGACGTTCATGCCTCAAAAGGTTCGAATCGCGCTTGACGCCATGGGCGGCGATTTCGGCGCATCGGTCGTCATTCCCGGCGCTGCGATTTCATTAACCCGGCATCCCGACAGCGAATTTCTGCTCTATGGCGACAGCAAGCTGATCGACGAGCAACTCGCCAGCTTTCCGGCGCTGAAGGCCGTCTCGCGCGTGGTTCATACCGATGTGACCGTCAGCATGCACGACAAGCCGAGCCAGGCGCTGCGCCGCGGCCGCAAGACCTCGTCGATGTGGCTTGCGATCGACGCCGTGAAAAAGGGCGAGGCTGATGTTGCGGTTTCCGCCGGCAATACCGGCGCGCTGATGGCCATGGCGCGCTTCCATCTGCACACGCTGCCGGGCGTCGATCGCCCGGCGATCGCGGCGGTATGGCCGACGGCGCGCGGTGATTCGGTCGTGCTGGATCTCGGGGCCACCATCGGCGGTGACGCGCGCCATCTGGTGGCACTGGCGGTCATGGGCAGCGCGATGGCGAGCGTGCTCTTTGACATCGAGCGGCCGACCGTTGGTCTCCTCAACATCGGCGTTGAGGAAATCAAGGGCCATGAGGAAATCCGCGAGGCCGGCGAAATGTTGCGGGCGATGAACTTGCCGCAGCTCAAATACATCGGCTTTGTCGAAGGGGATGGCATCGGCGCGGGGGCAGCCGATGTGATCGTGTCGGAAGGTTTTAGCGGCAACATCGCGTTGAAGGCGGCCGAAGGAACCGCGCGCCAGATGGCGGATTTCCTGCGCAGCGCCATGTCGTCGAGCTTGCTCTCGAAGATCGGCTATTTGTTCGCCCGCAAGGCGTTCAAGTCGCTTCGGGACAAGCTCGATCCCAACAAGTCCAACGGTGGTGTGTTGCTCGGCCTGAAGGGCGTGGTTGTGAAAAGCCATGGCGGAACCAGCGCTGAAGGCTTTGCCTATGCGGTCGATGTTGGCTATGAGACGGTCCGCTGCGATCTCCTCACCAAGATCAATCAGATGCTTAATCGCGACGGCGGTGCGCTTTCTCAGGCGCAGACCGTGCAGGAGGTTGTCTCGTGACTGCTAAACGTTCGGTCGTGCTGGGCTGCGGCTCCTACCTGCCGCAGAAGGTGCTGACCAATGCCGAACTGGCGGCCCGTATCGATACGTCGGACGAGTGGATCGTTCAGCGCACCGGCATCCGGCAACGCCACATCGCCGCCGAAGGCGAGTTCACCTCGCACCTTGCGATCAACGCCGCGCGCGCCGCACTTGAACATGCCGGCATCGATGCGCAGGCGATCGACCTGATCGTGCTGGCAACCTCGACGCCGGACAACACCTTTCCTGCGACCGCGGTCGCGGTGCAAAACGGGCTCGGCATCCACCACGGTGCGGCCTTCGATCTTCAGGCGGTATGCTCCGGCTTCGTCTTTGCGCTCGCCACCGCCGACAATTTCCTGCGTTCGGGCGCCTACAAGCGCGCGCTGGTGATCGGCGCGGAGACGTTCTCGCGCATTCTCGACTGGAACGACCGCGGCACCTGCGTGCTGTTCGGCGATGGCGCCGGTGCGATCGTGCTCGAGGCGCAGGATCAGCCGGGCGCGCCTTCCGATCGCGGCGTGCTGACGACGCATTTGCGCTCGGACGGCCGGCACAAGTCGAAGCTCTTCGTCGACGGCGGCCCGTCGACGACACAGACCGTCGGTCATCTCCGGATGGAAGGCCGCGAAGTGTTCAAGCACGCGGTCGGCATGATCACCGACGTGATCGTCGATGCATTCGAGGCGACCGGCGCGACGGCTGAGTCGATCGACTGGTTCATTCCGCACCAGGCCAACAAGCGAATCATCGACGCGTCGGCGCACAAGCTTCATATTGCACCGCAGAAGGTGGTGCTGACCGTCGATCTGCATGGCAACACGTCTGCCGCATCGATTCCGCTGGCGCTAGGTGTCGCCGTCAAGGATGGACGGGTGAAGAAAGGCGATCTGGTGCTGTTCGAGGCCATGGGCGGCGGCTTTACCTGGGGTTCCGCACTCGTGCGCTGGTAGGCGCAGCGCAACAATACCGATTAAAATTGTAGATTTGTTCCATGCGTATGCATGATGCTCGCTGTTGACCATTGCGTGCTAACCTCATAATTTCAGAGAATAAATTGTTCGCCGAGAGTGTGGGGCAGGCGATGACCGGGACCGGAAAAACAGTCACACGCGTCGATCTATGCGAGGCGGTCTACCAGAAGGTGGGCCTGTCGCGAACGGAATCGTCCGCGTTTGTCGAACTCGTTTTGAAAGAAATCACCGACTGCCTGGAGAAGGGCGAGACGGTAAAGCTGTCGTCGTTCGGTTCGTTCATGGTGCGCAAGAAGGGTCAGCGTATCGGACGTAACCCGAAGACCGGTACTGAAGTGCCGATTTCGCCGCGACGGGTGATGGTGTTCAAGCCTTCAGCTATTCTGAAGCAGCGAATCAACGGCCATGCGCCGACCAATGGCGAAGGCAAGGTTGACGAGCAGGCCCTCTAGCAAGCAGGCCCTCTAGCGAGACGGCGTTTATCGTCTTCAGAAACCCGGTGAGTTGAAGGAGCGAGCATTTGGACAAGGCGCCGGATGCGTTCCGTACCATCAGCGAAGTCGCTGAAGAACTCGACATTCCGCAGCACGTGCTGCGGTTCTGGGAGACGCGATTCGCCCAGATCAAGCCGATGAAGCGAAGCGGCGGGCGGCGGTACTACCGTCCCGACGATGTCGATCTGCTCAAGGGCATTCGCCGTTTGCTGTACGGCGAGGGCTACACCATCCGCGGTGTGCAGCGAATCCTGAAGGAGCACGGCATCAAGTCGGTGCAGGGACTTGCCGACCAGGCCTCGGCCGTCAGCTTCGGCGCCGTCGAGGAGGCGATCGGTCTCAGCCTGCAGGAGCCCGAGGAGGGCGAGGCCCCGACCGTCGATGCCGATGACGAGGATTACGAGACCGAAGACGCCGACAGCGAGATCGACTACCGCTTCGTCGATACCGACGAGGACGGAATCGTGATGCCGCCGGCCAAGGGTAAACCCGGTCCGGCGGCCGTTGCCGATCGCGAGCGTCTTGAGCGGGTGCTGCAGGAACTGGTCGCCTGCCGGCAATTGCTCGATAGCGCGATGAAGGACAGCTGAGGGACCAAGGGACCGGCCCGCCACTGCCCCCCAATGAGACCGATCGCGCCTTGCGCCGGACCCTGATCGCAGCTAATGGAACGGCATCGGAGCGTGGCGCAGCCCGGTTAGCGCACTAGTCTGGGAGACTAGGGGTCGGAGGTTCAAATCCTCTCGCTCCGACCAAATTTCTCAACAAAATCAGTATTTCTCTGAGTCAGCCGTTGCCAGCCAACCGCCCGTTGGCGTTTGGCGGCGTTCTGGATTCTAGCCATGCACCACCTCGGTGGTCTGGGTTGAAGACGTCAGCTTCCCGGTTCCATTCTCGGGCTATAAATGAGCGTGGCCTTTTGCCTGTGGGGAGACGCAATGATCCGATTCGCGATGGCAGCCGCCGTGACGGCGATTCTCAGCTTCCCGGCATATGCCGACTTGCCGGGCTGCGGAACGGAGAGCCCAGCAGGATGCAGAACGGCGAAAGAATCATCGTGGCGGATCGGACCTGCGGTACTGGATATCGGCAAGTCACAATGCTGGACGATGGTACGCGTGAGCGAAAGTGCGTGAAGTTCAGCCGCTTTCCGCCGGAGATTATCCAGCGCTGAATTGATCGAAGGACTGAATGGGAGGCCGCCTCAGTGGGCGGCCTTTTCGTGGTTGGCAACGACGGTCCACGGTACCCGCAGCCTCGTTTGGGTGCGGGTAGTTTGTCGCAAACAGCAACGTGCGGGGCAGCATGTATTTTCTATCCGTGGCACTCCTTCTTCTCATCTGCCCGGCCGCAGCGGTTCTCATCGAACACTTCCTCGGAGCAGGGGCGCTGATGCCGCTTGTCGGCAAGTGGTTCACATTCTTCGCTGTCGGGGTGCGGCTGTTTCTCGCTGGAGTCCGGCAGACGTTCCAGCCAGCCTTTACGGCGGAGAAGATCTTCGGCGTCACCAGTCCCGATTCTCATCCGATCGTCCGTGAGGTGGGGTTCGGCAATCTTTCAATGGGCGCCGCTGGCCTTGTCAGTCTGTTCCTTCCGGGATGGCTGCCGGTCGCCGCCTTCACAGGCGGCCTGTATTACGGCCTGGCGGGCATCGGTCATATCCTCAACAAGGCCCATACGACGAAGGAGGCGATCGCCCTGTGGAGTGACGTCTGGATTTTCCTGGTGCTGGCGGTGTTCGTGATATCCCGCCTGCTGTGACTATGAAACCTGACGGCCTCGCAGCATCTCCTTAAAGCGAGGCGACATTCGCGTTCGATGCGGTATTGTCGCCCAAGGGTCTTTCAACCTGAGCGCCTCTCTCGTGTCTTTATCTGCCAAAGCCGGGCGATGGCTATCGCAGATACCCCCGCAGCGGCGATCAGGTCCACGGCCGTGCGCGCCCAAGGCATACTCGCATTCCATGCATCGACTTCGTGCAGAGAAATGAAGCGGATGATTGCGAAACCCAGGGTCAGGCCCGTAAAGCCGATCGCGAGGCGATAGCGCTTGATGTAATCCCAGGCCCACAGCAGGCCCCAGGCGATCAATGCGATCACTACGACGGCGATGGCGATGCTTGCCGCGACCTGCAAGCTTCGGCGGTCTTCGTACCAGCCCCTTTGCTTGAAGATGTCACGCAAATATCCTCCAAATCCGTGCAGCAAGCCGAGGCCACGCGCTGACTTCACCAGGAACAACAGGAAAAACGCGCTCGACAATCCGGCCCAGATCAAGGCGTCAGCGCCTGGCAGTCCGCGGAGTTGGGCACGTCGGCAAGCAACCGCAGTCCATAGGCCGAACAGGCAGGGTATCGTCAGTGCCAGGACACGCAATAAATCGTCGCTCATGGAGCAGTCATATTTCGACGGAATGGCGAAAGCAATTGTAGCCAATGACCGGGGACTACGCGCCTGTCCAGACGATCCCGCTCGCGATCATTTCTGAGTTCGAGCCTGTTCGAGTGTTCTCGACGGGAGCTCGCCAAATGCAGCACGATAGGTGTTGGTGAACTCGCTCTGGTGCCAGAAGCCGTGGGCGATCGCACTTGCCTTCACCGTCAGGCCCGGCGCGCCGGTGCGGAGCTGGCGGCGCACCGACCAAAGCCGCCGGAGACGGCCATAGCGGGAAATGCCGGATCCGCACACCGAGAAGGCGGCCGTCTGCAGCGTGCGCACCGATACGCCGATTGCGTCGGCCAGCTTTTCGTTGCTGAGATCGATCGGATCGAGGCCGATCAATTCGTCGACCCGATCGACGATGATCTTGTAGCGATCGAGCGACTTGCTGCCACAGGAATCATGTTCCTGCGCCGAGGCCAGCGCCTCTTCGAGGGCGGCAAGCAACGTGTCCTGTGTTCGCTCGGGAACGTCAGCCGCAGTCATTCCGGCAGGCTCCGTCGCGGCAAACTGCAGCATGCTGCGGATCAAGGCCTGCATCCGCGCCAGCTCGGCTGCAGGCAGCCGCAATAACAGGTGGCCATGATCGAGGGCCGAACAGCTCCGGCGGCAGGCCGTCGCGTCCATCGACAGAATTGCGACAAGCCGTCCCTCCGGCTCCAGCACCGTGCAGTTCGCAGGGCCCTTGAGCAGAATCAGGGACTGCCCGATCGCACGACCATTCACCCGGGTGGACGACACTTCGTCCATGGGAATGACGATGACCGCCCGCCCCGAAAAATCATAGCCGTTGATGATGCGGGGAAATGTGCGGATCAGCGACAGGCGACACGAGGGCAGCGACAGGCTGGCGCGCATCACGGAAAAGTCGCGTGCCGTCAGCGGAATGCTCTCGGCCCGTGCGTATCGCTCGCTCTCCCGGAAATGATCGATGTCGACGTAATTCTGCAGGTCGAGCGCAGGCGAAGCGCAGAGATGTCGAAATAGCATGGTGAGACGTTAGCGCTGAGTCGTTGAAATGATAGCTATAATACTAGCGTCGGGCGTTCAACTGCAGTCGCCGCCAAACCGTATCGGATTTCGGCAAGGCATGAGGCCCGCACGAATCCGTTAGCCGATTTAGCCGGCTTTTGAGTCTGCCCCGCTAGCTTGCACTCAGCACATGCGCAATTGCGCGAAACCGGCAGGGGCACGATGACGAAAGTAGTAGATCTCCAAGGGCTGAAGTACTTGCGATGCACATCGCCGCCGACGAAGGCGACGGCCCATGATCTCGACCTTGACGCTGCTCCGATCGTAGCCTGGCGTGCGGTCGTCATTGACGGCGTTCGTAACTCGATGCTGCTGCTCGATCTGGCCGCACGGCGTGCGCGGCAGATGGCAGCGCGCATCATCGATCAGCAGGCGCGGCAAAATCTGATCCGCCAAATCGAGACCATCGAGCGGCAGCTTCAAGTCGCCCGCGATATGGCCGGAAGACTTTGATCTGCGCCACCCCGCAAGCATCGCCCCAAAACATTGAGCTCAGGAACAGTCCATGCGCAAGAATTTGCCGATTTCCGATATCGAGTATCCGATTTCAGACGAAACACTCATCGTCTCCAAGACGGACCTCAAGGGAAAGCTGACCTACTTCAACGAGCAGTTCGTTCAGGCATCCGGATTTACCGAGCAGGAACTGATCGGCCAACCGCACAACATCATCCGGCATCCCGACATGCCGCCGGAAGCCTTTCAGAATCTCTGGGATACGCTCAAGGCAGGTCAGCCCTGGGCCGGCGCGGTCAAGAACCGCCGCAAGAACGGCGAGTTCTACTGGGTGCTTGCGAGCGCCACGCCGATCTATGAGGGCGGCCACGTCACCGGTTATATGTCGATCCGGACCAGGCTGCCGGCGGATCAGCGCAAGGAGGCCGAGCAGGTCTACGCACTGCTTCGCGCCGGCAAGGCCAGCGCCTATCGGATCGATGCCGGCATGATCCGCAAGCGATCGGCATCGGATATGTTCGCGTTCTTTACGCACAGCCTCAAGGCGCGTCTCGGAACGATGGTCGGCACGTTCGCGGCCGCGATGCTCGTCGTCAGCGCCACCGGATTTCTCGCGATGAGCCAGATCAATCAGCGCGCCAAGTCGATCTACGAGGATCGCGCCGTTCCGCTGGCCCAGCTGTTCGAAATCAACGACCGGATGAAGGAGAATTCGCTGGCGCTATATGGCGCCGTTGCCGGTGCCCGTTCGGGACAGGCCGTGGGGGACGTCCCCGCAAGGATCGCTGCGAACATCGAGGCGATCAGCAGAAACTGGTCCGATTACATGGCGACTTACCTCACCCCCGAGGAGAAAGCGGTTGCCGAGGCGTTCGCGCCAAAGCGAAGCCTGTATGTGCAGAACGGACTGAAGGTCGGTCTCGGCCTGCTCGCCGACGGCAAGTATGACGAACTGGGCAAACACATGGCAGGAAGCGCCGCCGAACTGTTTGCGAACGCGAAGGGCGATCTCGATAGGCTGGTCGCGATCCAGCTCAAGGAAGCCAGGGCCGAGTATGGCGCGACGGAGCGCACCTACTTGATCGCCAATGTCGTCGCTTTGGCGGTGCTGTGCCTTGGCTTCCTGATCGGCGGATTGCAGGCACTCGCATCGATGCGGGCGATCGGCGGCCCGCTCGGCCAGCTCAACGACGTCATGAGAAAGATCGCCCAGGAGAAATTCAACAGCCGCATCGATGTCGAGCGCGATGACGAGATCGGCGTGGCGCTGCGAAATCTTCTGGCGCTGCAAGCCAAGCTCGGTTTCGACCGGGAAGAAAAGAAGGACGTCGAGGCCCGCGCGGCGCTGCAACGCAGGACCGACATGCATCGGATCGCCAACGACTTCGAGGCTGCGGTCGGCGAAATCATCGAAACCGTTGCCGCTGCATCCGGCGAGCTGGAGGCGACGGCGGGCACGCTCACGCACACCGCCGAATCCACCCAGCAACTCTCCGTTGCCGTGGCGACCTCGTCGGAGGAAGCGTCAGCCAACGTGCAGTCGGTGGCGGCGGCGACCGAGGAAATGGCATCCTCGATCGGCGAGATCGGCCGCCAGATCGAAAGCTCGACCAAAATCTCCCAGGAGGCCGTCAACCAGGCCCAGCAAACCGATGCGCGCATTGCCGAACTGACGTTGGCGGCGACCAGGATCGGCGATGTGGTCGAACTCATCAACAGCATCGCCTCGCAGACCAATCTCCTGGCGCTCAATGCAACCATCGAGGCGGCGCGCGCCGGCGACGCGGGGCGAGGCTTTGCGGTGGTCGCCTCGGAAGTGAAGGCGCTCGCGGCGCAGACCGCGCAGGCGACCAGCGAGATAGGCAGTCAGATCGCTGAAATTCAATCAGCCACGGCCGACTCCGTCACAGCGATCAAGAACATCGGAACGACGATCGGCAACATCTCTCAGGTGACATCTGCCATTGCCGCGGCGATTGAAGAGCAGGGCGCAGCCACCAATGAAATCTCGCGCAATGTCCAGCAGGCCGCCGAGGGCACAAGCCAGACGTCGGCGAGCATAGCCCAGGTCAACAAGGGGGCCGCCGAAACCGGCTCGGCCTGCGCGCAGGTGCTGTCGTCGGCGCAGTCGCTTTCGTCCGAAAGCAACCGTCTCAAGCAGGAAGTCCAGAAATTCCTCGCGACGGTGCGCGCCGCATAGCGTCGGATCGCGAGGCTCTGCAGGTCATGAGGCGAGGATGCCGGGCTTGATTTGAATCAAGCCCGGCGCGGGAGGTCCCCGGATAGGTTTGGCCGACAGACACAAGGGAGCGGCCGCCTTGCGAACGATCCGTCAGCTGCTTGCGGGCGAGGACGAGATCCAGCTCGCCGTTCGCCTCGCTTTGCTGGCGTTTCTTGTCTACTGGTCACTCATTGTGATCCGGCCGTTCATTCCGATCCTCGCCTGGAGCGTGGTGCTGGCCGTCGCGCTCTATCCGGTGTTCGGCTGGCTCTCCCGGCTGCTCGGCGATCGTCCCAGGCTCGCCGCGGCCATTCTGACTATCGTTAACCTCGGCATCGTCATCGGCCCTGCAGCCTGGCTTGGCCTTGGCGCGGTGGAAGAGATTCGCGAATTCGCCGCAGAACTCGGTGCCGGCAGGCTGGCAATTCCATCGCCCCCCGCAGGGGTCAAGAACTGGCCCATTGTCGGCCCCCAGCTCGCCGAATTGTGGGAACAGGCATCGACCAACCTTCGCGCCTTGCTGGATGAAGTCGTGCCGCACCTGAAGCCACTGGCCGGCGTGATGTTGAGCTTCGCTGGCACGGCCGGCATTGGAACCATCAAATTCCTGATCGCGGTCGCGCTGACAGGCTTCCTGTTTCGGGCGGGGCCAAGATTGGTGGCGGCCTGCCGGCGCTTCCTGTCCCGGGTGGTTGCCGAGCGAAGCGAGGATTTTCTGGCGTTGGCGGGCGCGACCATTCGTTCGGTATCGCAGGGCGTCATCGGCATTGCGGTCGCGCAGGCGCTGGTCATCGGCATCATCTTCAAGATGGCCGACGTTCCCAGGGCGGGGCTGCTCGCCTTTGCCGTGATGGTGCTCAACATCGTGCAGATAGGGTCGGCTGTCATCGTCATTCCCGTCCTGATCTGGCTCTGGATAACAAAATCGTTCGCCGTCGCGCTGCTGTTCACGCTGCTGCTGCTGCCGGCATCGCTGGCCGACAATGTGCTGAAACCTCTGGTGATGGGGCGCGGGCTGACGACGCCCTCGCTCGTGATCTTCGTCGGCGTTGTCGGAGGCACGCTGGCGCACGGCATCGTCGGCTTGTTCATCGGGCCGATCATCCTGGCCGTGGCCTGGGAATTGTTGACGGCTTGGGTACGCGAGGACGACGCGAGGCAGGCATCGTCCGATGCCAAAGCGCAGCCAACGGCCAGCAGAGTGGGAGATGGTTGAAAGGAATTTGAGTTCAGAGCTCCAGCACCAGATGCACCACCTGAGGGTCCGGTCCGCGGCGGGCCTGGAAGCCGAATTTGCCGAACACCTTCCGCATTGCCGTGTTCTCCGGCAGAACCTCGGCGACCAGCTCTGTGAGCCCGGCCTTGCGGGCAATGAGCGCGAGGTGATGCATCAGCAACGAGCCGAGGCCTTGGCCTTGATAGTCGTCGATGACGAGAAAGGCGATCTCGGCCTTGCCCGGTTCCGTGATGACGCAGCGTCCGCCGCCGATGATGACCTTGCGTCCATCTTCCTCGGCAAGCGCGACGAGGGCGCCGTGACTGGTGAAATCGATCTTCGTGAAGAAGTCGATCTCCTTGTCCGAGAAGCTGCGCTTCGTCACGAAGAAGCGGCGCTGCAACGACTGCGCGCCGGTGCGGCCGACGGCCGCCAGCAGATCGTCCCTGTCGTCGGGCCGCAGCGCGCGGATTTCTACTTCGCGGCCGTCACGCAAGCGTTCGGTAGCCGAGTAGGTGCCGGGCGCGGACATCAAGGTTCCTTCGGTCTTCAGTCAGCACGACGGTCCATCCCGTCGGGTTGATTTGAATCAAGCTGTCGGGCTGCCGAAAGTCAGCGCAACTGACACTTCGCAGAAATGTCCTTGATTGACCTAAATCAACATTCGCCGGATTCGGACATCCTTCAATTTCGTCGTGCTGGGAGAAGGGTTGAACGCGATGTCTCTGGATAAATCACCACTCATGGGCGATGCAATGTCAGGAATGGTTGCCAACGCGGTGGAATACATGGTGGACGCGGGGCAGCGCAGCGTGCTGTTCCTCGACATCATGCGCCAGCGCGGTGACCAGTATAGGGATCATGTTGCCCAGACAGCCCCGCATGTGCTGAGTTACGCCGCGGAGCTGATCATCGACGGCCGGAAGCTGGAGCAACCGGTCAATTATGCGCTGGTGCGGATCCTCCCGCCGAAGGGCGTCGAGATCGACCTCAAGCGCCGGCCGTTCATCGTCGTCGATCCGCGTGCCGGTCACGGTCCTGGGATTGGAGGCTTCAAGGCCGACAGCGAGATCGGCGTCGCGATGAAGGCGGGTCACCCCTGCTATTTCATCGGATTCCTACCCGAGCCGATGCCGGGCCAGACGATCGAACGCATTGCGCGCGCCGAAGCGATCTTCATCGAGAAGGTCATCGAGCGGCATCCCGAGGCCGACGGCAAGCCCTGCGTGATCGGCAACTGCCAGGCCGGCTGGGCGATCATGATCCTCGCGTCGCTACGACCCGAACTGTTCGGTCCTGTCATCGTCGCCGGCGCGCCGCTGGCCTATTGGGCGGGGGTACACGGCAAGTACCCGATGCGCTATTCCGGGGGCCTGCTCGGCGGAAGCTGGTTGACTGCGTTGTCCAGCGACCTCGGCGCCGGCAAGTTTGATGGCGCCTGGCTGGTTCAGAATTTCGAGAACCAGAATCCCTCCAACACGCTGTGGACCAAGCAGTACAACGTCTACTCCAAGGTCGATACCGAGGCCGACCGCTATCTCGAATTCGAGCGCTGGTGGGGCGGGCATGTCAACCTGAATGCCGAGGAGATCCAGTTCATCGTCGATGAGCTCTTCATCGGCAACAATCTCGCCGCCGGCAATATCAGGATGTCCGATGGGACGGCGGTGGACCTGCGCAACATTCGCTCGCCCATCGTCGTGTTCTGCTCCAAGGGCGACAACATCACCCCGCCGCAGCAGGCGCTGGACTGGATTCTCGATCTCTATGCCAGCGTCGACGAGATCAGGGCCTATGGGCAGACGATCGTCTACACCGTGCACGAGAACGTTGGGCATCTCGGCATCTTCGTTTCGGGCGGCGTGGCCAAGAAGGAGCATGCCGAGTTCTCCAGCAACATCGACCTGATCGACGTGTTGCCGCCCGGTCTCTACGAGGCGACCTTCGAGGCGAGGGGACCTGACACGCTCAGCGACGACCTTGCTGTCGGTCAGTGGGTGATGCGCTGCGAGGCGCGGACGCTCGACGACATCAGGGCCATGGGCGGCAATTCTCCGGAGGACGAGCGGCGCTTCGAAACCGCCAAGCGCGTCTCGGAGCGAAACCTCGATGCCTACCGGAAATTCGTGCAGCCCTGGGTCAAGTCGATGGTAACGCCGCAGATGGCGGAGTTGATGCGCAAATGGCATCCGTTGCGGGTGCAATATGACGCGTTCAACAGCCGCAATCCGCTCATGAAGGCTGTCGCGAACATGGCCGACAAGGCGCGCGAAGAGCGTAAGCCCGCGGACCCGGACAATCCGTTCCTCGCATTTCAGGAGCGCATGTCGAAGCAGATCGTCAGTTCGCTCGATCAATGGCGCGACCAGCAGGAGGCGCTGAGCGAGGCGATGTTCCTTGCGATCTATGGATCGCCTGCGCTGCAGGCTGCAGTCGGCGTCGATCCGCAGTCGGAGATATCGCGCCGGCGCGAGATGGACCCGAAGCACCGGGAGTTCCTGCAGGCCCGCATTGCCGAACTGAAATCAAAGATCGGCTCTGGAGGGCTGCGGGAGGCAGGCATCCGCGCACTGCTCTACGTCGGCTCGGCCCGCGGCATGGTGGATGAACGCAGCCTCGAGGCCTTGCGGCAACTTCGCCGGGCCGACGAGGCGTCACGGATCACGCTGGCCGAGTTCAAGATGCTGGTGCGCGAGCAGTTCTTCATGCTGCTGCTCGATAAGGAAGCAGCGCTTGCTGCTATCCCAAAACTCCTGCCCGACAACAAGGGGGAGCGCCGAAGGATATTCGCGGCCATTCAGGAGGTGCTGTCGGCGAGCGCGGATATATCCGGCGAGGTGGCCTCGCGCCTGACGTTGGTCGCCAAGCTGTTCGGGCTCGACGACCAGGGCAAGACAGTCGCCTTCGATCCGAAGGCCAAGGCGTCATAGGTCGCAGTGCAGGTATTGGGAGCAAAGCCATGAATGTTGCGACAGCCGGAACAGCCGGGTCGAAATATGATCGCCTGATCGCCGCCGCGCAGAAAGTGCCCACGGTGTCGACCCTGGTCGTACATCCCTGCGACGAGAGTTCGCTGCGCGGCGCGGTCGAGGCGGCGGAGGCCGGCATCATCAAGCCGATCCTGGTGGGTCCTGCCGCCAGGATCAGGGACACGGCGGCCAAGTTCGGCCTGAACATCGCAGCCTACGAGATCGTCGACGTACCGCACAGCGAGGCCGCCGCCGCGAAGGCGGTTGAGATGATCCACGAGGGGAAGGGCGAAGCCCTGATGAAAGGGAGTTTGCACACCGATGAATTGATGCGCAGCGTCACGGCGAAAGTCGGCGGACTGCGCACCGAGCGACGGATCAGCCATGTCTTCATCATGGACGTGCCGGCCTACAAGGATACGGTATTCATCACAGATGCCGCCATCAACATTGCTCCCGACCTCGACGGCAAGCGTGACATCATCCAGAACGTCGTCGACCTCTACAATATGGCCGGCTTCGGCACGACGCCCCGGGTTGCGATCCTGTCGGCGGTCGAGACCGTCACTACCAAGATTCCGTCCACCATCGAGGCGGCTGCGCTGTGCAAGATGGCCGACCGCGGGCAGATCACCGGGGCCTTGCTGGACGGGCCTCTGGCCTTTGACAATGCTGTCGACGTAGAGGCGGCGAGGATCAAAGGTATCAAGTCGGAGGTGGCCGGCCGCGCCCAGATACTGGTCGTGCCCGACCTCGAGTCGGGCAACATGCTGGCGAAGAACCTTACCTATTTCGCCAAGGCCGATGGCGCCGGCATCGTGCTGGGGGCGCGCGTGCCGATCGTGCTGACGTCGCGCGCGGATACGCCGCGGGCGCGGATGGCTTCGGCCGCAGTCGCCGTACTCTATGCCAACGCGCGCCGGCGCAAAGCGCCGATCGCCGCCGGGTGAACGCCATGGACACCATCCTCGTCGTCAATGCCGGTTCGTCCAGTGTCAAGTTCCAGGTGTTCGCGGTTGAAGGCGCTGGAGGACTGCAGCGGCAGATCAAAGGCCAGATGGACGGGATCGGCAGTCGGCCGCGACTGCGCGCCAGCGGCCCGAACGGTGATCCGCTGGCGGACCGCGCCTACCCGGTCGAGGCGGTGGCGGATGTGCCGGCCGCGATGTCGATTGCCGGCGCCTGGCTACGCGAACTCAACGTCAATCCGATCGCCGTCGGTCACCGTGTCGTTCATGGCGGGCCGGATCACGCGCGCCCGGTGCTGATCGATCATGCGGTCGTGTCGCGGCTGGAACGCTACGTTTCGCTGGCGCCGCTGCATCAGCCATACAATCTTGCGCCGATCAGGACGCTGCTCGGCCATTCTCCATCACTGCCGCAGGTCGCTTGCTTCGACACGGCCTTTCATCGCGACCACGACGCAGTCGCGGACCATTACGCGATCCCGTACCAGCTCCATGCCGAAGGCGTCCGGCGCTATGGCTTCCACGGCCTATCCTACGAGTACATTGCCAAACGCCTGCCGCGGGTTGCGCCTGAAATCGCCAGTGGGCGCGTGATCGTCGCCCATCTCGGCAGCGGAGCCTCGATGTGCGCCATCAAGGGCGGGAAGAGCGTCGAGAGTACGATGGGATTCACGGCGCTCGATGGGCTCGCCATGGGAACGCGGCCAGGACAACTCGATCCGGGCGTGGTGCTCTATCTCCTTACTGAAAAGGGCATGTCGGCATCGAACGTGCAGAATTTTCTTTACCGCGACTGCGGCCTCAAGGGCCTGTCCGGCGTCAGCAACGACATGCGCGAACTCGAAGCCAGTGCGGACCCGCGCGCGGCATTCGCGATCGATTACTTCGTCTACCGGGTCGGCCTCAACGCCGGGATGCTGGCAGCGGCGCTGCAGGGTCTCGATGCCTTCGTGTTCACGGCCGGGATCGGCGAAAACTCCGCCAGCATCCGCGCCCGCATTGTCGAGAAGCTGGCCTGGCTCGGCGTTGCGCTGGACCCTGCCGACAACGACCGGCATGCCGGCAGAATATCCCGGCCCGACAGCCGCATTCCCGTTTATGTCGTCCCCACCGACGAGGAATTGATGATTGCGCAGCACACCCTGGCGCTGCTCATGAACCGGCCGTCGCCGAACCAGAAACGCGAGAGGGTGTCATGAATATCCCGGTTTTCCCCGAGACCAAGGTTGCACTGAAGGGCAAGAAGGGGCTGGTCGTCGGCATCGCCAACGACCAGTCGATCGCATGGGGCTGCGCCAAGGCATTTCGTGCGCTGGGTGCCGACCTTGCCGTCACTTACCTGAACGAAAAGGCCAGGAAGCACGTCGAGCCGCTGGCGAAAGCGCTGGAAGCACCGATCTTCATGCCGCTGGATGTCATGGTCGAGGGCGAGCTCGAAAAGGTCTTCGAGCACATCAAGCAGGAGTGGGGCCAGCTAGACTTCCTGCTTCATTCGATCGCTTTCTCACCCAAGGGCGCGCTGCATGGCCGCGTGGTGGATGTCGACCGCGAAGGATTCCAGAAGACCATGGACGTGTCCTGCTGGTCGTTCATGCGTATGGCGCATCTCGCCGAACCGTTGATGAAGAATGGCGGCACCATATTCACCATGACCTATTACGGCAGCCAGATGGTGGTGAAGAACTACAACGTCATGGGCGTCGCCAAAGCGGCGCTCGAGGCGGCGGTGCGCTATATCGCTGCCGAGCTCGGCCCCAAGGGCATTCGCGTCCACGCCATTTCACCGGGACCGCTGGCGACGCGGGCAGCATCCGGCATCCCGGAGTTCGACGAACTGATGGACAAGGCGCAGTCGCAGGCGCCCGCACGCAGCCTGGTCAGCATCGACGACGTCGGCAAGGCGACCGCGTTTCTGGCGCTGGATGGCGCCAAGCTCATCACTGGCAGCGTGCTCTACGTCGACGGCGGCTATCACATCATCGATTGAGGGAAACGGCTTTCAAAGCTTCATTTCCGGCACCGTGTCCGGAATCGCCAGATCGGCTTCCGTTACCGCCATGACCTCGGCGACCGAAATGCCGGGGGCAGTCTCGCGAAGCGTCGCCTTGCCGCCGGGAAACGCGATGACTGCGATTTCGGTGACCACGAGGTCGACCGGTCGCACCGAAGTCAAAGGCAGGCTGCACTTGACGACGATCTTGGATTTGCCCTTGGCGGCATGCTGCATGGCGATGATGACGCGCTTGGCGCCGCTCACCAGGTCCATCGCGCCGCCCATGCCGGGCACCATCTTGCCGGGGACTGTCCAGTTGGCGAGCAGGCCGTTGGCGTCGACCTGCAGGCCGCCGAGCACGGTGATGTCGACATGGCCGCCGCGGATCAGGCCGAACGACATCGCGCTGTCGAAAGTGGCCGCTCCCGGCAGCGCGCTGATCGGCCGGCCGCCGGCATCGGTCAGCAACGGATGCGCCATGCCCTGCTCGGGGATAGGCCCGGTGCCGATCAGTCCATTCTCGGACTGGAAGAACACGTTGAGTCCAGCGGGGACGTAATTGGCGACCAGCGTCGGAATGCCGATGCCGAGGTTGACGAGATTGCCGGGCCGAAGCTCCTGCGCGACGCGGCGGGCGATGATGGTTTGTGCATCCATGGTTCACCCGTTCGCGACGAGATAGTCGACCAATGGTCCGGGCGTCACGACGTGATCGGGCGCGATGACGCCGACCGGAACGATATTTTCAGCTGTCACGATGACGGTGTCGGCGGCCATCGCCATGACCGGATTGAAGTTGCGGGCGGTGAGGGCGTAGGCGAGGTTGCCGAGATAGTCGGCGAGAAAGGCGTGGATCAGCGCGAAATCGGCGCGCAGCGCGGTTTCCAGCAGGAACGACTTGCCGTTCACCTCGATCCGCTGCTTGCCTTCCTCGACGGTGGTGCCGACGCCCGTCGGCGTCAGCACGCCGCCGAGGCCGCAGCCGCCGGCGCGTATCCGTTCGACGAAGGTGCCCTGCGGGATCAGGTCGATGTCGGTCTGCTTCGCAAGCATCTGCTGCTGCGCCTTCGGGTTCAGCCCGATATGGGTGCCGATCATGCGCGACACCTGCGCGGCGTCGAACAGTTTGCCGACGCCCTTGGCGGGTACCGCCGCGTCATTGCAGATGAGGGAAAGGCCGGATTTCCTCTGGCGCACCAGTTCGTCGAGCAGGCGTTCCGGCGTGCCGACGCCCATGAACCCGCCGACCATGATGCTTGCACCGTTGGGGATCAGCGCGACGGCTTCTTCGACGGAAACGGATTTCATGCTCGCGCTCCGGTAGTCGATCGAAGGTCGAACGACGTGAAATGTTGCCGCGCCGTCCGGTCACATCCTTGATCTGAGTCAAGGCCGGGTCGCGTAGCCCGATGAAGCTGGCCGACATGGCATCGAGCCGGACCAAATTCTTTCCGCCGGCGGACTGGCTCGCCGGATACCGCGCCTCCTGGCTATCGTCCGATGTCATCGGCGGCGTGACGCTCGCGGCCTATGCCATTCCGGTGTCGCTCGCCTATGCCGCGCTCGCCGGCCTGCCGCCGCAGGTCGGCATCTATGGCTACATGCTGGGCGGAATCGGCTACGCGCTGCTGGGCTCTTCGCGCCAGCTTGCGGTCGGTCCGACCTCGGCGATCTCGCTGATGATCGCGGGCACGGTCGGGGCGCTGGCGGCGGGCGATCCGGTGCGATATGCGCAGATCGCCAGCATCGCGGCCCTCGCCGTTGCTCTCCTGTGCCTGATCGCCTGGATCTTCCGGCTAAGCCAGCTGGTGCGCCTGATCAGCGACAGCATTCTGGTCGGCTTCAAGGCCGGCGCCGGGCTCACCATCATCATGACGCAACTGCCTGGCCTGTTCGGCGTGGCCGGCGGCGGGCACAATTTCTTCGAACGGCTGATCAAGCTGCTCGGCCAGCTCGGCGACATCCATTGGGTGGTTCTGGCGATCGGTCTCGTGGCGATCGCGCTGCTCCTGCTCGGCGAGCGCTTTCTGCCCGGCAAGCCCGTCGGGCTCACGGTCGTGGCGCTGGCGATCCTCATTGCCACCTTGCTCAATCTGCCGGCGCGAGGCATCCCCGTAACGGGCAACATCCCGAGCGGGCTGCCGAGCTTTGCCATGCCGACCTTCGGGCTGCTTGAGTTCGACGAGCTGTTTCCGCTTGCCGCCGGCATTCTGCTGCTCGCCTACATCGAGGGTGTCTCGGCGGCGCGAAGTTTTGCGGCCAAACATGGCTATTCGCTCGACGTGCGGCAGGAGTTTTTGGGACTTGGTGCTGCCAATCTCGCGGTATCGCTCGGCCAGGGCTATCCCGTCGCGGGCGGGCTATCGCAATCGGCGGTCAACGACCAGGCCGGCGCGAAAACGCCGCTGGCGCTCGTCATTTGCTCGGTCACGCTGGCGATCTGCCTGCTGTTTCTCACGGGATTACTGACCAATCTTCCGAAGGCGGTGCTGGCGGCGATCGTTTTCACCGCGGTTTACAAGCTTGTCGATGTCGGCGCGCTGGTGCGGATGTGGCGGATCAGCCGGATCGATTTCTATGCCGCCGCCGTCGCGCTCGTCTCCGTGCTGTTGCTCGGAATCCTGAAAGGTATCCTGCTGGCGGCCATCGCCTCGGTCCTCCTGCTGCTGGCGCGGGCCTCGCATCCGAACGTGGCGTTTCTCGGCCGGCTCCCGGGAACCGGGCGCTATGCGGACAGTGCGCGCAATCCCGACGTTGAGCCGCTGCCGGGCGTCATTGCATTTCGGCCGGAAGCATCGCTGCTTTACATCAATGCCGAAACGGTTCTGGAAACGGTGCTTGAGAAGGTTCACGCCAATCCGGACATCAAGCTCGTCATTTGCGGCCTCTCGTCTTCGCCATTCATCGATCTCGCGGGCGCGAAAATGCTGCACGATCTGCATGGGGAGCTTTCCTCGCGCGGCATCGCCTTCCAGATCGTCGGCGCCCGCGGACCGGTCCGCGATGTGCTGCAGGCAGACGGCTTGGCGGACAAGACCGACAGCGCCAACTGGACCCGAAGAATGGACAGCGTGCTCGGCGAACTGAAAGCGGGATGACTCTGCGGCGTCGCGGAGCAGGGGGCGGCGGCCTAGTACCGCTCCTCGACGAATTTCATCCTGCGCAGGCTGGCCTGATCGTTATATTCGCCCTTGGAGGAGCGCTTCGGCAGCTTGACCTTTTCTCGCGCCACCTTCTTGTATGGGATCGTATCGAGAATATGCGCGATGACGTTCAGCCGCGCGCGCCGTTTGTCGTCGGAGCGGATCAGGCGCCATGGTGCGGCCTTCGTGTCGGTGGCCTCGAACATCATGTCACGCGCCCGCGAGTAGTCGTACCAGCGCCCGAACGACTCGGTGTCCATCGGGCTGAGCTTCCATTGCCGCAGCGGGTCCTCGATGCGCGCCTCGAAGCGGCGCTGCTGCTCCTCCATCCCGACCTCAAGCCACAGCTTGATCAGCATGATGCCGCCGTCGACGGCGAATTTCTCGACCTGGGGACACAATTCCAGAAACCGCTTGTGCTGTTCCGGGGTGCAGAACCCCATGACATGCTCGACGCCGGCCCGGTTGTACCAGCTGCGGTCGAAGATCACGATTTCGCCGCCCGCCGGGAAATGCGCGATATACCGCTGCAGAAAAAGTTGCGACTTCTCGCGGTCGGAAGGCGCGGGCAGGGCAGCGACGCGGAACACTCGCGGGCTCACCTTTTCCGTGAGCGCCTTGATGGTGCCGCCCTTGCCGGCGGCGTCGCGGCCCTCGAACAGGATGATGATCCGCAGCTTTTCGGCCTTGACCCATTCCTGCAAATGGCAGAGCTGCACCTGCAGCTTGCGCAACTCTTTCTCATAGTCCTTTCGCTTCATCTTCTCTGCAGGTTCGTCCTTGGCCATGCGCAATTCCCCGTTTGACCGCTATCGGACGCAATATGGCTAGGCGTCCCAACTGATGGTGATGCTGATGTCGCCGGGGACACCGCCCGGGAAATCGACGATCTGGTAGCGGATGCGATAGCCCCGCGGCTGCAGGTAATCGCTCCAGAGCTGAAAGATCTCCTTCGGGATTCCCGTCAGCGTCTTTTCCCAGCCCTTCTCCATCTGGTTGATGGCGCGGCCATGGTCCGTGCACAGCGAGTTCGGAAAGCGGTAGACCTGCACCTCGCTCAGCCCGTTGCGGACCGCGCGCTGGATCACGTTCGACGCCAGTTCGACCTTCTCGTCCTCGGTCAAGCCCGATGGCTTGCTGAGCCTGTCGATCAGGGCGTGCTTCTCGGCTTCGGCCGCAGCAAGGCGCTTGGCGTGCTCGTCGGCCTTTTGCGCCTCCTTCAGGGCTGCCTGCTTCTGGATTTCCTTTGCGCTGGGAATCAAGTCGTCGATCTTGGCCATGGGAAGCTCCGGGATGACTGTTCGCCTTCTGTGGTCCGAGATTAGGGGCGGGGTCACGATTGACCCCTTGATTCAGATCAAGCCTTTGAGGACCATGGTCCTCAATGTGGGGCGCGTCCGAGGAGCCCCAGGTTTGATCGGGAGAACGAGACTTGGCCGAACAGTTGCATCCCCTGGCTCCCCACCACATGCCGTTCTTCATCACCTCGCCGAACGAGACGGATGTCCTGTTGTGGGCGACGGGCCTCTTCCTCATCGCGGCCGTACTCTGGGTCGGCACGCTCTACTGGCGCCTGCACAGCCTGCCGGAGCGCATGGCGCATGGTTCGCAGAAGCTGCAGTTCGAGGTCGTCGCCGTCCTCGGCTTGATATCGCTGTTCACCCACAATCACCTGTTCTGGATCGCGGGGCTGCTGCTCGCGCTGATCGACATTCCCGACTTCGGGACGCCCTTGCGCAGTATCGCCGGATCTGTCGAGCGGATCGCCGACTCCGCGCCGAATGCTCCCGATGCCGAAACCGAGCCGCTGATTGAAGCGAGCGCTGGCGGCAATGCGGGAGCTGCAAGCCCGGGTGCCTCAAAGGAAGAGGTGCGGGCCCATGCTTGAGCTCCTTATCTGCTCGCTTGTCACGATCGTTCCCGATTACCTCTATCGCCGCTATGTGCAAGGCAAGAGGCTCGGCAAGGAGATCACTTTCTATTCCGTCTGGTTCGAACTTCGATGGGGCATCACCGGCTGCCTGATGCTCACCGTCGGGCTGATCACGACGGTCTTCTTCTTCCATCCCTCGACCAGCAACGCGGCGCTGTTCTTCAGGACGATCCCGATTCTTCCCGAAGCGTCGGGTCGGGTCGCCGAGGTCAATTTCGGCTACAGCGCGGAGGTCAGGAAGGGCGATGTGCTGTTTCGGCTCGACAGTTCGAAGCAGGAGGCCGCCGTCGAAACGTCAAAGCGCAAGATCGCCGAGGTCGACGCCTCGATCGTCAGCGCGAGGGCCGATGTCGTCAAGGCGGAGGCGCAGATCCAGGAAGCGAAGGCCAACTACCAGCAGGCAAAAGACGAACTGGAGACCAAGAGCGAATTGCAGCGCCGCAATCCGGGAATCGTTCCGCAGCGCGATATCGAGAAGTTGCAGGTTCTGGTTGCCCAGCGGCAGGCCGGCGTCGACGCGGCCTTGGCGGTGAGGGAATCGGCTGAGCTGCGGATATCGACGCTGCTGCCGGCCGAAAAAGCCAGTGCAACAGCTGCCTTGAATGAAGCCCAGGTAGACCTCAACAAGACGTTTGTCCGCGCCGGTGTCGACGGGCGGGTGGAGCAGTTCCTGCTGCGCACCGGCGACGTCGTCAACCAGATGATGCGGCCGGCCGGCGTCTTGATACCGGCCGGCGCCGGAGAACGGAAGCTGCAGGCAGGGTTCGGCCAGATCGAGGCCGGCGTGATGAAAACGGGCATGCTGGCGGAAGCGACGTGCGTTTCGAGGCCGTGGGCGATCATTCCGTTAATCGTCACCGATGTTCAGGACTATATTGCCGCCGGCCAATTCCGGGGCGGCGAGCAACTCCTCGAATTGCAGACTGCCGTGAAGTCCGGGACGATTTTGGTGATGCTCGAGCCGCTGTACAAGAACGGCCTCGATGGTGTCACCGCCGGCGGCGTCTGCACGGTCAACGCCTACACCAGCAATCACGACAAGATCGTCGATCCGAGCACCAGCACCGGTCGTCGCATCGTTCTCCACGCGATCGACGCGGTCGGCTTCGTGCACGCCTTGCTGCTGCGGATTCAGGCGATACTGATGCCCTTCAAGACCCTGGTGCTGGGGGGGCATTGATAAAACCTGTCGCGACGCGTGGCGTCCAAAACCGAGGGAGATCGCATGAAGGTAAGTGGCAGTTGCGCGGTAGCCGGAGCGGTGGCTGCGGCATGGATTCTGGCGGGCGGTTCCGCCCTGGCTCTGGATCTTAACGGCGCGTGGGCGACGGACGCGGACAATTGTGCCAAGGTCTTCGTGCACAAGGGCGGGCAGGTCTCCTTCACCGACATGTCCGATGTCTATGGCGGCGGCTTCATCATCGAGGGCGACCAGATCATCGGCAAGTTCGCGCGATGCCGCATCAAGGCGAAGAAGGTTGACGGGACGACGATCAACCTGGTTGCGGCCTGCGCTTCCGACATCATGCTGTCGAGCGTGCAGTTCAGCCTCAAGGAAGTGGACGCCAATGCCGTGATCCGCCAGTTCCCGGGCATGGACGGCATGGAGATCAAATACGCGCGCTGTCGGGCGCCGTAGCGGAATCAGGCCGCAGGCGACCTTGATTCAAGTCAAGCCTGCGATCCACGGACGCGCGCCCAATGGCGCGCATCTCATGGAGGAGCCACATGACCCCCGTAACAAGCCTTCGGAAATTGATACGAATTTCGGCGACCGCCGCATCGATCGCCGTTCTCTCAGTCGCAGCAACGCCAGGGGCTCGTGCCGACGGTCCCGGCAAGATCCTGAAGGGCATGGCGGACTATCTGGCAGGGCAGAAATCGCTTTCGGCAAAATTCGACAGCGACATCGAGGTCGTTACGCCCGAACTGCAGAAGATCCAGTTCACCAGTTCCGGTGAGATGAAGATGAACCGGCCCGACAAGCTGCGTATCCGCCGCACCGGCGGCTACGCCGATGTCGAACTGGTTTACGATGGCAAGACGGTTTCGCTCTACGGCAACAATGCGAAATCCTATGTGCAGGCGGATCTCGCCGGCACCATCGACCAGATGATCAACACGCTGCAGGCGCGCTCAGGCGCCGGCATGCCCGGCGCGGACTTGCTGCTCTCCAATTCGTACGACGAACTGATGGCCAACGTGCTCGAAGGCAGGCACATCGGACAAGGCGTCGTGGATGGGGTCGAATGCGAGCACCTGGCGTTTCGCGGTCCCGATACCGACTGGCAGATCTGGATCGAGCCCGGAGCAAAACCGGTGCCGCGCAAATTTGTGATCACCAGCAAGACCGTGACCGGCGCCCCGCAATACACCCTGAAAATGAAGGACTGGAAGACGGACGCCAATGCGGATGGAGACTTTGCGTTCAAGCCGCCGGCCGATGCGACCAAGGTCGCACTCGATTCCGTTGTGATGATCGAATTCGATGAACTTCCCCCGGGTACTCCTGCAGGAGCAAAGAAATGACTGTCTCGCGCAAACTGATCATCACCGTTGCCGCTGTTGTGACGCTTGCGGCGGGCCTGTTCTGGAGCGGCGATATGGCCGTCGACGAGGGCTTGGTCTCCTCGGCAGAAGCGCGCGTCGGACGCCCGCTGACGCCGATGAGTTATGCCGGGGTGGCGCGGCGGACAACCCGCCGCGCCGTCGCGGTTGGCGCCGGCGCAGCGGCGGCCGGCGCTTATTATGGCTCGGGCTGCGTCCAGGTCGTCGACGCTTACGGGCAAGTGGTCACACGCTGCTAGCGCGGCGGAGCCGGAGAACCGGACGGGGCGGGCGGGTGCGGCATTCCGCGTCCGGCCGCCGCTGACGCCATGGCCGGAGTCTGATCTCGTCCCAGGTGCGTGGAGCGCCGGCCAGTTCAGCTAACCAGGATGCCGCAGATCACCACCCACACCACGAACATCACGGCCAGACCATACCAGTAGCGGTCCGGGCGGATTGTGTTCATGACAGGAAAAGGCTGGCTACTTGATAGAGCGCAAACGCCAGCTGACCCAGCATGACGGCAAGTGCAATCGCGAAAAGATAGAAGCCGTAATACATTGCGATTGACCTCAAATATTCCCCGCAAGGCTTACGCAGTACTGCGCAAGACCGGAAAACAAACTCGGTACTAGCAATGATTTGCCGTCTTGATTCGTCACGATGAGTCAGGACGGAATCGGCGTCAACAGGGATTTTGTTCTGTCTTTGCTTGAGCGAAGGCGTTGAGTCTCTTTTGCCACGCTCGAGTGAAACAGCTCACAAAATTTGGGGGGCCGCCAGCCCTTGGCCAGCAGATGCAGGATTGAACCCCAGCCGATCGGTGTTGGCTCAGGCGGCCATGATCTTGAACCCCCACAGCACAACAGCAAGGGCAGCGATGATGCAGGCAGCCGTCAGGGCGCGCTCCAGGACATGGATCTTCATTGTTTCCATCCCGTTTTCGTCACTACCCCGCGCGGACGCTATGTGATTCCACGATCCGGCAGCAACCCTGGGAGTGGGAACATTCACAGGTTGGTCAAACGAACGGCAACGAATCGCCACAGCGAACTGGGTCGCGCCAAAGCGTCACCCCGCTGATGTCACCGAGGCTGGCCCTTCGCTCGCATCGGTGCGACGGTCGCGACCGGCCGGCCGGTCAGGCCTCGCAATACCCATGCACAGCGCGTAGCTGCCCTAGCCGATAGTCTATCCGTGGTCGTCCGGAATTCCGACATTCGGCGTGATCGGTTATTGTTTCTCCCGGCGGAGCGTTGCCGTCTTGCGGATTTGTTTTGCGTTTCGGAAGGCGGGGGTCTGGCCGTGCGGCGGCTGGACCCCTTTTCTCGGCTCAACCTTTGGCGCCGGCACACTCGGCAGTCGGCGATTCATCGAGGCTGCTGAAAGCCGCGGTCTTCGTGCACGCACTGGATTGAACGCCGGATCGCCACGGCCACGCCACCAATTCGCCCAACGACTCAACGACGTCTGTTGCACAGGGCCGGGGCGATGCGCATGGGTGCAGCAATGATGCGCTTTGGGTCCAATCTACATCCAACTGCGGCTCTGCGTGGGCTCGCGCTGCGTTTTCCCTGCGTCGTTCCAGTTGTTGGATCGGCCGGGAAAGCTGGCCGAGTCACCCTGGATACTCGCGGCGCGAAAAACCTGCACCAAGGGAGAAGCTGATGGATACCCCAACGCCTGCCGCACCCGACGAAAAAACACCTCCACAGGAGGAGACCTTGGCGACACAATCCAGCAAAGAAAAATCTGCTTCCTCCAGTCCGCTGGAGGTCAGCGCCGAACGGTTCAACACGTCCGTGGCCCGCTTGACGGTGAATTCGATAGACGAACTGCACAAGCTGGTTTCCGAACTCCAGAAGATGCAGGAGTTCCTGAAGTCAGAGGTCGACAGCGTGCAGCGTCAGATCGACAGCGCAGTGGCCGGGATCAATATCATCGTCGAAACGATCGGTCCGTGGAAGAGCATCACGGTCCCGCAGTCACTCCCATCCGGCCGCAACGTCCGCGCAGGCGGGCCGGCGGCCGCCATCGAGCAACGCATGCGCGTCGGGTAGCTCCGGTCTGAGGGACTGGTCAGTGCCGGCTGCCGGCGCGCGGCGGTGCGCCGGCGAGCGACACATGACATGAAATCAGCCGGAAACGCCTTCCGGCTGGCCCTCGAATGACTGGATCCACGCGGGTAAGCAGGCCTTAACCTCATCCGATCTTTGTTCCAGGGATCAACCTTTTCGACACGCGTTACGTGGTATTCGGCCACCGGGCACAACTTGTGCACGGTGTTGAATAATGGACCTTTTGAAGCGCGCGGCCTTTGTCATCGGCGGCATTTTCCTCGGCATCAATTTGATCAACTATTTCGTCCTGGGCAACACCGGCGATTACCTGCCGGGCGGCGCGCGAATGGGCGAATGGAAAGAGGCCAAGGTACGCGAGGCCTGCTATCCCGCACTGGAGTTCATCGAGCGGGACGGGCAACTCCCGAAGCTTTCGACCGACCGGCATCGCGTCGCGTGGCGCGATCTCACCCGCGCGCAGGAGATGACGGCGGCGTTGAATTGCTATCTCGTCACGCATCCGAACGCGATCTGCGAACGGAACAACCGCGCCTACATCGTCGACTACATCAATCGCTATTTTGCGAAGCTCGATGAAATGCTTGATGTCGCGAAGCGATATGGCGACGCGGAAATATCGACCGTCAAGGGTCTCTGGGACAGTCCACGCAATCGCGCGATCAATGCGGCCCTGATGCGGGACGCCAGCAGCGGGCGACTCATCAAGGCCGATTTCGGATGGAGCATGCCGACGGCAATGAAACCCATTCTCGATCAATACAAGGGCACGTCCGACAACTGCCCCAAGGCATAGTACAAAAATCATAACAGCAGGACATTGAAAATCGATGGGTGAAGTTTTCAGCCTCATTCGCGCACCTGCCATCGCCTTCTTCGGCGGCTTCCTTGTCGTCGGCGGCTGGATCTGGGCGCCGCAGATTGCGAGCTACCTGCCGGGCTTCTCTTCCAGCGTTTCTTCAGCCGGGTCGGGTGGTTCGTGGTTCGCCGACAGCAACCGCCTCGGCCGGCCGGAGACGGCTCCGGTCGTACGGACCTGCATTTTCCGCGTGATTGATTTCGGTTCCGAGGCAAGGAAGATTGAACCAAGCGCCGGCTATTACATTTTGAAGGCTGGCAGCCTGTCCGCAACCGTGACCAGCCAGTTCGGCAAGCCAAATGCGAGAGCCGAGAACCAGTCGGCTTTCATGGCCACCAAATGGGGAGAACTGGCCGGCTGCATTTATTCGCAGGACGATCGCGAACTCTGCGATCCCGACAACCGCGCGGCGATGGTCGAGGCCACCACGAAATTTTTTAGCTTCGCCAAGCAGGCGCAAGCATCCAACCCGCCGATCTCGGCCGGCGACGCTCGCGTCCTCGAGAACATCGGCGACAGATTGCTGAACGCGCTCAAGAACCATCGACGCTACGGCACGCTCACAGCGTCTGACTTCAGCACCTTCGCGCCGTCCGAGATCAAGGGTGTCATGCGCGAGGAAACCCAGACCCGCGATATCTGCAAGCGCTGACGTTCCGGGAAGACGAAAACCACGAGAGCCTGCCTAGCCTGTATTGTGGGCTTCCTACTTCAATGTTGCGATATAGGCTGCGATGTCAGCGGCCTCGGACCGGCCGAGCGTCATGTTCGGCATCTTTGGATGCGGGTCCCGCAGGAAAAACTCGATCTTCGCCGCATTGAAGTCGGGGCGCCGGGCGATGGAGGCAAAAGGCGGCGCATCGGTGGTCGCCGCCTTTTGATCGGCCGCGACAAGGTGGCATCCCGTGCACCAGCGTTTGGCAAGGGTTTCGCCCTGTTCGGCATCGGCCGCAGAGCAGGAAGTTGCCGCGAGGCTTGCGGCGAGGATCAGATGACAAAAGCCGATCCGATGCAGATTTTCACGCATGTCACTTCGCCTCATCGATCGTAGCGGCAGATGCCTGACCAGCGGCGCTACCATCGGCTACCAGCGCCGACACGGCGTTGCGCCAGATCAAGCTCCCGCCGAGTGAGGGAGTGAGCGGTCGCCCGGGCATTTCCGGCACCCTGCCGTGTCAATTCCGCAACTGGAAAGCGGTCCCGACATCCCATAGGCTTGCTGCGACCGGCGGATATCGCCGGCAAAGCGGGGACACACCCGCTATCCATGGATGGAAACGCGAGGGCAGTGCCATGAAAATACGCCCCACCGGCGTGATACCCCCGATGACGACGCCATTCCGCAAGGATGGCGAGATCGATTTCAAACAGATCGCACCGCAGGTCGACTGGCTGATCGGCGCCGGCAGCCACGGCATGGCGGCTGGTGGTTCGACCGGCGAGGGGCATACCCTCGATCATGAAGAGTATCGCGACCTGGTGGCGGCGACGGTGGAAGCGGCCAAAGGGCGCGCACCCGTCATCGCCGGCATCATCGTCGATTCCACCCGCGATGCGATCCGGCGCGGCAAGCTCGTGCGCGACATGGACGTCGCCGCGCTGCAGGTGACGCCGGTGCACTATCTGTTCAAGCCGGACGAGCAGGCGATGGTCGACCATTTCCGCCGCATGGCGGATGAAACCGGGATGCCGATCATCATCTACAACGTAGTGCCGTGGTCCTATCTCTCGCCGGCATTGTTGACCCGCATCATGAACGAGGTACCGCTGGTCGTCGGCGTCAAGCAGAGCGCCGGTGATCTCAAGTTGTTCGCCGACCTCATGATGATGGCGCCGGACAAGTTGATCTACAGCGCGGTCGACGCGCTGATGTATCCATCCTACGCGCTCGGGGCGCATGGTTCGATCGCTGCGATCCTGAGCGCCGCGCCGCATGCCTCCGTCGAACTGTGGAATGCGGTCAAGGCCGGCGATCACGCCCGCGCGCTCGAACTGCACAAGAAACTGCTGACGCTGTGGAATGCCGTCGTCTCCGACAATCTGCCGGCGTGCACGCGCTATTCGCAGTCGCTGCAGGGATTGCCCGCGACGTTCTCCCGCGCGCCGATGCCGGAGGCCTCGCCGGCGCAGCAGGCCGCGATTGCAGAGGCGCTGGAGGGGCTCGGCGCATTGGGCGGCCGGCGTGTTGAGGCGGCGGAATAATTCCGCCGCGCGAAAACGTCTCCACGATGGCGAGCAAGCCGCCTGCCGGGCGGCTTTACCTCAAATCGCGACCTGTTACTGTCCGGCGTCGCATGGGCTCCAATGATGAGGGCCCCAATTCAAAAACTGACAATCGAGGTAAGCGTACCCATGAAGGATTTTGCTGGAAAGTTTGCCGTGATCACCGGAGGCGGCACGGGCATGGGTCGCGAGCTCGCGCGCCAGCTTGTCGCCGAGGGCTGCAATGTCGCGATGTGCGACGTTTCCGCCGAGGCGATGGCCGAGACGAAGAAGCTGTGCGAGGCGGAGAAGCTGCCGCAGGGGCTGCGGGTCACCACCCACATTGCCGACGTCTCGATCGAGGACCATCTCAAGCGCTTTCGCGACGAGCTTATCGAGCAGCAGGCTACCGACAAGATCCATCTGCTGTTCAATAATGCCGGCATCGGCGGTGGTGGCAGCCTGTTCACCAACACGCGCGAGCAGTGGGAACGCACCTTCAACATCTGCTGGGGCGGCGTTTATCTCGGCGTGCGTACCTTCCTGCCGCTGATGATGAAGGCGGACGAGGCCCACATCGTCAACACATCGAGCGTCAACGGCTTTTGGGCGACCGTCGGCATGGGCGTGCCGCACACCGCCTACAGCGCCGCCAAATTCGCGGTGAAGGGATTTACCGAAGCCTTGATGACCGACCTGCGACTCAACGCGCCGCATATCAAATGCTCTGTCGTGATGCCCGGGCATATCGGTACCTCGATCGTTGCCAATTCGCGCAAGATCCAGAGCGGAACGGAATCCGACGAACTCAGCCCGAACGAGGTCCAGGCGACGCGGCAGCGCCTGAACGGCATGGGCATCGATACCAAGCCGATATCGGACGAGGATATCCAGAAGATCGCGCTCGATCGCGCGCGATCATTCCGTGACGAGGCGCCGACGACGGCTGCGGCGGCGGCAAAGATCATTCTCGACGGCGTCAAGGCCGAGCGCTGGCGCATCCTTGTGGGCGACGACGCCCACAAGCTCGATGAACGGGTGCGGAAGACGCCGGAGCAGGCCTATTCACCGGAGTTCTTCCGCAGTTTTGCGGAAGAGGTCGGCTGGCGGCTGGGCTGAAAAATAACCCCGTTCCGATTGAGTCGGAACGGGGCTCCAGATTCTAGTTCTGACGCGTTTTCTTAACGCGAACCGGTTCCCACTTCGCTCGGAAACGCTCTATCCGCGCGCGACCCGCTGGCGCGAGCCGGGGCGGTAGGCGAGACGGGTATGCCCCGAGCAATAGGGCATGCCCTCGATCGGCGTGTTGCCGCAGAAACAAAAATCCTCGGCGCCGGGCGTTCCGATCGGCCAGCGGCATCGTTCGTTGCCGAGTTCGAACAGCGAGCAGCGGCGCTCGCTGGAAATCGGCTCTTCGACTGACGGCTGTTCGCTTTCGAAGACGTCCTGCAGCATCCGGTACTGCAGGCGCGGGATGGATTTGCGCGAGCGCTCGCGCGCGGTCTTGTCCGTGCGCGGCTTGGCCCGTGCGGGTCCGCGGGTCAATTCGAGGCGCGCGAGCTTGCCGATCACGGCGTTGCGGGTGACGCCGATGGCGGCAGCAATCTCGCGGCAGGAGAGGCCGGCGTCGAAGTGGCCCTTGAGCAGTTCGACGCGTTCGGTGGTCCAGGTCGGTCTATTAGCAAACATATGCGGCCCCATTTTCTATGGATCCGCCGCGCCTCGAAAATTCCCGTCAGGACGGCTTTCCGTTGTCGCGGATCGCAAGCAGCCCATCCTTGATGGCGAGCCGAATGCCTTCCTCGATAAGGGTCCGTGCAACGCCGGGAACGCTTGTGCCGTGGGTGCCCTGTCTCACCAATCGCTCGAGATAATTGATGGTCGAAAGCGCCAACGTAACGGGAACGCGGTCGGTTTCGGCTTTTTCTGTAGCCATGGGAAAACGCTACTGTGCAAAAGGTGTACTGAAAAGTATCTATTTAGACTCTATTTAGTTTTGCACACAGCAGTCAACAGTCTTGTGGATAGCCTCGTATTGTATTGAAAAATATAACGAAAATGGCTCGCTAGCGGTGTGGATGGGGGCGCGGGCCGCTGAACGCCCCCGGAGTCTGGCCCCGGAGGGCCTGCGATGGCGCGGCGAAACGCACCAGCCGCGGCGGCGATTTCTGATTGCTTCGCAGCGCGCGCAACGACGATGATGTCGGCGGAAGACGGCACCGTGGGCGCAATGAAACTGACGAACGGGCTCTACAGCATCCAGATCGAAATGACTGACGGCGGGCACGGCCGTGCCCACGGCGTCATCATGCTGTTCGACGGCAAGATCGCCGGTGGCGACTCGTACTTCTACTATACCGGCTCCTACACCGCCGATCGCGGCAAATGGCGCGGCGAGCTGATCACCAACGAGCACACCAGATCGGCCGGCGTGCGGCCGCTGTTCGGCGGCCGCGAAGTCACATGCGGCTTTACCGGCTCATATTCGGCCGATGCCGCCGACGTCCACGGAACGGCGCTTGTCGGCAAAACCAGCGTCGCCTTTCACGCCAGGCTCGCGCTGCGCTCGGAGCTGTAAGCCGCGCTATCCGTGCACGACCGTCTTGGCGATCATGCAGTGAATGCCCTTGGAGCCGTTGACGGTCTGGGTCACGCGCAAATCGGCGGCGAGGCTGCACAGCGTGTAGGCGTCCTCGCGCGACAGGTTGCGCTTTTCACCAAGCAGGACGATCATGTCGCGCAGCGCGCGCACCACGCACTGGTCGAGATCGGGATCCATCGCCATCGTCATGTAGTGCGTTGCCGTCTCGGCACGCGGATAGTCCAGCCGCAGATCCTTGCGCAGCGTCAGGCGGAAGCGCCCCTGCAGCGCGGTCTCGATCGCGGTGACACAGACTTCGCCGTCGCCCTGCACGCCATGGCCGTCGCCGCAGGAGAACAGCGCGCCCGGCACGAACACCGGCAGGAACAGTTTGGCGCCGGCACCGAGTTCCTTGTTGTCCAGATTGCCGCCCATGGCGCGCGGGATCAACGAGGTGATGCGGCCCCACGCCGGCGGCGGCGCCACGCCCATCACGCCGAAGAACGGCTTAAGCGGCAGATCGAGGCCCCACGGCAACCGGCCAACCATGCGCGCACGGTCCAGCGGGATGTTCAGCAGCCGCGGCTCGTGGAAATCGTCGGGCAGGGTGCCGGCCAGCGGCCGGATCAGGTTGTAGCCCCAATCCTGCCGGAGCTGGACGTCGAGGATGTCGACCTCCAGCACGTCGCCGGGTTCGGCTCCGGTCACGGCGATCGGGCCCGTGAGGATATGGCCCGGCACCATCCGCTCGCTTTTGGCGTGAATGGCTGCAAGTTCCGCGGGCACGTGAAACTTGCTCCGGTCGGGCACCACTTCCGGGCCGCCGGTCACGGTGTCGATAGTGACTTCATCGCCGCTGGCGATGGTCATGACCGGCTTCAACTTGGCTTCAAAGAAGCCCCAGTGGCAGGTTTCGGGGCTGGAATGCAGGTGATGATGTGACATGGGCGGCTTTCTGGCAGGCGCTGTTGTCGTCTGTTGGCATCATGGCCGGGCTTCACCCGGCAATCCATCGATTTTCGAGCGAGACGTTTTCGAAGATGGATGGATACACGGGTCAAGCCCGCGTATGACGGGGGCGGTCAATTTCCGGGGCTCCCCTTGTTTTTTACCCTGTCCAAGACGATCGGCTTCCTGCTGTTGCCGACAAATTTTTTGATCGGTGTCGGCTTCATCGGCGCCGTTCTGATGGTCACGCGCTTTGCATCGCTCGGCCGCAAGCTGGTGATTGCGTCGGTCCTGTTGCTCGTGATTTGCGGCCTGTCGCCGCTGGGTTCAGCCTTGCTCTATCCGCTGGAGCAGCGTTTTCCGCCATGGGATGCCGCGCGCGGCGCCCCTGACGGCATCATCGTGCTCGGTGCGTCGATCGATGCGGACATTTCGGCCGCGCGCGGCACGCCGGTGGTGCGGGGCGCGCCGGACCGGATCATTGCGGCCGCGGCACTGGCGAAGCGATATCCGAATGCGCGCGTGGTGTTTTCCGGCGGCAGTCCGAACCTCGTCTCCAACGATGCCAGGGAAGCCGATTTCGCCGGCGAGATCTTCGAAAGCCTCGGCGTCGAGAAATCGCGGCTGACGATGGAACGGCAATCGCGCAACACCAAGGAAAATGCCGATTTCTCGAAGGCGCTGGTCGCACCAAAGGACGGCGAGCGATGGCTGCTGGTGACGTCGGCCTTTCATATGCCGCGGTCTGTCGGGCTCTTTCGGAAGGCGGGATTTGCGATCGAGCCCTATCCAGTCGATTGGCGTGTGGGTGGGCGCGGCGATCTAGCGACGTTCTCCAACGTCGCCGTTGAAGGATTGGCTCGAACCGACGTCGCGATCCGCGAATGGATAGGGCTGATTGCGTACCGGGCCACCGGCAGGATCGACGACTTGCTGCCGGGCCCGGCGGCGAAGTAGCAGCGGGTCTTCAGTCGCGCTACAATTGAAGCAACAGGCGCGGTTCAGCGCGCCGATCGGGAGGTTACAGCATGCAACAGCAGACGCCGCCGGAAGCATTCGATCTGGCCGGCATGGTCGCCGACCTCAACAGCCTGCTTCGGCTGAGGACGACGGTGATCGGCATCAAGATGTTCGCCCGCGTCGAGGAGATGACGGCGATCCCGAAAATCCGGCGCCCCTCGGCGGTGCATACCACCGATCAGATTGTCAGCATGGCCTCGCGGCTCGGCTGGACCGTCGGGATCACGGGCGAAGATCTTGTCGGCGCGCAGTGCCGCGCGGTGATCGGGCTGGCGCCGCAGGACGAGAAGTGGCTCGCCGGCGAAAACTATGTCGGCGTCTGGCACGGCACGGCGGAGGATGCGCGCAAGCGCCAGGAAGCGCTCGACGTGGTACCTTTCGGGCGCTACCAGGCGATGGCGGTGAGCCCGCTCACCAGCGGCCGGCTCAATCCGCCGGACATCTGCCTGATCTACGCGACGCCGGGCCAGATGATCATCCTGATCAACGGCCTGCAATATACCGGCTACAAGAAATTCGAATGGGGCGTGGTCGGCGAAACCGCATGCGCCGATTCCTGGGGAAGGGCGCTCAAGACCGGCGAACCGAGCCTGTCGTTGCCGTGCTTTGCCGAGCGGCGCTACGGCGGTGTGCCTGACGAGGAGATGCTGATGGCGCTGCAGCCGGCGCATCTCGCCAAGGCCATCGTCGGCATGAAGCAGTTGGCGAAGAACGGCCTGCGCTATCCCATCGCGCCCTACGGCATTCAGGCTGACGTCCGCGCCGGTATGGGCGTTTCCTACGCGAAGAAATAGGCTTGCGAAATGAGGCCGAAGCCGTCATTGCGAGCCACCGGCTCGCAATGACGAGTCCTAAAGGAAATCGAAAATGTCTTCGTCGAAGTTCGACATCGTCGTCTATGGCGCCACCGGCTTTACCGGCCAACTGGTCGCCGAGTATCTTGCCGCCCACTACAAGGGCGACGCCAATCTGAACTGGGCGATGGCCGGGCGCAGCAAGGACAAGCTCGCCTCGGTCCGCGATGCGATCGGCGCGCCCGCGGATACGCCGCTGATCGTCGCCGACGCCAGCGATCCGGCGTCGTTGAAGGCAATGGTGGAGCAGGCGAAGTCGGTGATCTCCACCGTCGGCCCGTATCAGTTCTACGGCAACGAGTTGATCGCCGCCTGCGTGGCGGCAGGCGTCGACTATTTCGATCTCTGCGGCGAGCCGCTGTGGATGCGCCAGGTGATCGACAGGCATGAGGCCGCCGCGAAAGCGAGCGGCGCGCGCATCGTATTTTCGTGCGGGTTCGACTCGGTGCCGTTCGAGCTCGGCGCGTTCTATGCGCAGGAGGAAGCCAAACGGGTGTTCGGCGCGCCGGCTTCGCGCGTCAAGGGGCGAGTGCGCGACATGCGCGGCACGCTTTCGGGTGGCACGGCGGCGAGCGCCAAGGCGACCTTCGAGGCGGTTGCCAAGGATCTCAGCCTCGTGGCGATGCTCAAGGATCCGTTTGCGCTGACGCCGGGCTTCAAGGGCCCGAAGCAACCGCCGGGCAGCAAACCGGCCTATGAGGAGGACCTGCAATCCTGGAGCGCGCCCTTCATGATGGCGCTGATCAACACCCGCAACGTCCACCGCTCGAACATGCTGATGGGTTTTCCGTACGGCAAGGAGTTCGTCTACGACGAGATGGTCTTGACGGGGCCCGGCGACAAGGGCGAGGCCAACGCCAAACGCGTGATGGCCGCCAACACCGAAAAGACCGGTCCCAATGCCCCCAAGCCGGGAGAGGGGCCGTCGAAGGAAGAGCGTGAGAACGGGGGCTATGATCTGCTCTTTGTCGCCTTCGCTCCCGACGGCCGCCAGGTCCGTGCATCAGTGAAGGGCGACCGCGATCCCGGGTATGGCTCGACCTCGAAGATGATCTCGGAATGCGCGATCTGTCTGCTGCGCGATACGCCTGATGTGCCGGCAGGAATCTGGACGCCGGGGGCGGCGATGCAGCACAAGCTGATCAAGCGATTGGTTGATCATGCCGGATTGACGTTCGCGGCGGAGAAGTAAGTCGTAGGGTGGGTTAGCGCAGCGTAACCCACCAAGGTCTCGACGCGCGGTTGGTTCGGCCGGTGGGTTACGCCTTCGGCTAACCCACCCTACAGACCGCGCGCGTTCGCCCTCTTCCAGCGCTCGGCGGCGACGAACATGCCCCACATCACGCCCAGCATCAGCCAGAAATGCCGCCAATGGTCGGTGTCGATGATGAAGCCTTCACCCACCGTGCCGAGAAACGCCGAAAAGATCGCGAGATACGTCCACTGCCACGGCACGCGGACGAACACATAACGGAAGCCCGTCAGGACCGTGATGAAGATCAGTGCGGGATAGCAGACGCCGGACAGCCAGCCGCCTGACATGAACGCGTTGAGGTACGAGTTGTGGGTGTCTTCCGGAAAGAAGCGGTTGAACTGCAGCGGCCCGATGCCGAACGGCAGCCCGAGTGCCATCTCGGCGCCGAGGATGTGCCGGCCGAAGCGGCCGAAGCGGCCAGTGTCATAGCCCTGATCGAAGCTCGCGCGCTGCTTGAACAGTTGCGAGACGGTATCGAATGACAGCAGCACCACGACCAGCGCCGCCGCCAGCCCCATGGTAACGAGTGCGATCACGATGATGCGTGAGCGCTGCGATTGCGAGCGGCTGGTCAGCACCATCAGCGCCAGCATCGAGGCGGAGGTGAGGATCAGCATGCCCCATGCGGCGCGCGAGAACGCCAGCAGAATGGCCAGCGAGATGATGCCGAACGCGATCGCGCTGCGGAACGCCTTGCCGATCCTGTCCGAGACCACGCTTTGCAGCGTGAACAGCGCCGGGAGGACCAGGAATGCGGCGTACACGTTCGGATCCTTGTAGGTGCCGCGCGCGCGGTCATACAGCGTCAGCAGGTCCCGCCCGCCGGGGATCAGGTTGAAATAGCCCGCGATTCCCGCAATCGACGCGATCAGCGCGCCGACGACGAGGCCGCGCCGGAGCATGTCGAGCCGCGCCGCGGTGTCCTCCGAGATCACCATCGCGAAGAAGATGACGGTGACCGCCATGTACCAGGAAGTCGCGATCCAGTTCGGGACACCCGGCCGGTCGAACACGGCGATCGAACTGACGCTGTAGCCGAGATTGACCAGGAACAGCAGCAGCAGCAGCGGCATGAACACCAGCCGCATCCGCATGCCGGTTGCGAAAAAGATCAGTGTGGCCGCAAGCGTGACCAGTTCATAGGGGCTGGGTTCGATGAAAACGATGGCGATGGACGCGCCGGTCAGCCACACCATCGCGCGCTGCACGGCGAGCACACCGGGCGCGGCCGTCGCCGGCCCGAGGGAGTTTCCGGCTGTCGCCGCATACACCATTACTTACTCACGCAACTCAACAGGACGACGTAGCCGCTATTCTCTCGACTCAGTAAGCGTTCTCGTTCTTGGTCATCAGCGCCAGCGGCGTCTTGAGCAGGATGTAGAGGTCGAACAGCACCGACCAGTTCTCGATGTAATAGAGGTCGAATTCGACGCGCTTCTGGATCTTCTCGTCGGTATCGACTTCGCCGCGCCAGCCGTTGATCTGCGCCCAGCCGGTGATGCCTGGCTTGACGCGGTGGCGGGCGAAATAGCCGTCGACGGCCTCGTCGAACAGCCGGCTCTGCAACTTGCCCTGCACGGCGTGCGGGCGGGGACCGACCAGCGAAAGGTTGCTCTTGAACACCACGTTGAACAGCTGCGGCAATTCGTCGAGGCTGGTCTTGCGGATGAAGCGGCCGACGCGGGTGACGCGCGGATCGCCCTTGGTCACGACCCTGGTGGCCAGCGGATCGGCATGCTCGTGGTACATCGAGCGGAACTTGAAGACGTCGATGCGCTCGTTGTTGAAGCCGAACCGCTTCTGGCGGAACAGCACCGGGCCCGGGCTGTCGAGCTTGACCGCGAGCGCGACCAGACCCATCACCGGCAGCGCCAGCAGCAGGATCGCAAAGCCGACGACGTGGTCGAACAGCCACTTCATCACCAGGTCCCAGTCGGTGATGGGCGCTTCGAACACATCGAGCGTCGGCACCTCGCCGAGATAGGAATAGGAGCGGGGGCGGAAGCGCAGCTTGTTGGTATGGGCGGAAAGCCGGATATCCACCGGCAGCACCCACAGCTTCTTGAGCATCTCGAGAATGCGCGTCTCGGCCGAGATCGGCAGCGCGAACAACACGAGGTCGACGCGGGTGCGCCGGGCGAATTCGACGATGTCGTCGACCTTGCCGAGTTTCGGGCTGCCGGCGCAGGTATCCATGGCGCGGTCGTCGTTGCGATCGTCGAACACGCCGAGTATTTCGATATCGGAATCGTCCTGAGCCTTGAGCGCCTGGACGAGCTGTTCGCCGCTTTCGTCCGCGCCGACCACGATGGTGCGGCGATCGAGCCGGCCCTGGCGCGCCCAGCGGCGGACGAGCGATCGCAGGAACACGCGCTCGGCCAGCAGCGCCGCCAGCCCCGTGAAGAAGAATGCCGTGAGCCAGAGCCGCGAAATATCGCCGCCGCGCTTGACGACGAATGATGCGCCGATGAACAGCAGGAACACGAAGGCCCAGGATGAAACCATCCGCGACATCTGGCGCAACTGGCCGCGGAATACCTGGACGTCATAGATATCGGCAGCCTGGAAGCAGAGCACGGCTGACGCCGTCATGGCGAAGATCGCCGCAATATATTCCCAGCTGAAGCCGCTGAGGCGGACGACATAGGCGAAATAGAGCGAGATGCCGATGGCGCTCAGCATCACAAAATCGGCGACGCGAACCGCGCCCGTGATCACGATCGGCGAATAGGCGCGGCCGACTTTTCGGCTGGCGACGGCAAGCGCTGCGGGCGACAGCCTGCGCCGCCGTTCAGCCGGCGGCCGGTCAAAGGTGGCGTTGACCGCGGCCGTTGCCGCGGCACTGATCATCGAGCGAGCGTTAACCGGTTCCACTTGTCGAAGTCCGTTTGTCCGAGTCCGTTCTTGAGCAAACACACAGGCGCGCTTGCAGGTGCGGAATTCCCCACACCACGGGCTTACGAGACAAATCGGAAGAAACAGTTACGTTGGTAAAGAACGGTTAACGATTGGCAAACGCGTCGCGGTAGCCGGCGAGCACGCCTTCGACCATCGCATTCTGCGAGAAGTGCATGAAGATTCGCTCGCGCAGCGACTTGGCACGCTCCTGGGTCGCGGCGGGGGCGTCCATCGCGCGGGCGATCGCGTCGGCCATGGCCGCGGGATTGCCGGGAGCGAACAGGGCGTCGGTGTAGGGGCCGAAAATCTCGGGGATGCCGCCGACATTGGCGGCGACCATCGGAATGCCGGCGGCGCCGGCCTCGATCACGACATACGGCATCGAATCGCCGCGGGAGGGAACAACCAGCAGCGAGCCCTGGGAAAACCCATGCCGGGCCTTGACGTGACCGATGAAGCGCACGGCCTCGCCGAGGCCAAGCCGCTCGACCTGGGCCTTGATGCTTGCGGTTTCCTCGCCATCGCCTGCAAGCGTCACCTTCACCGGCCGGCCGTCGGCGCGCAACCGCGCGACCGCATCGACCAGGAGGTCGGCGCCCTTGATATGGCGGAACTCGCCGACATACATCAGTTCGGTGGCATCTTCGGCCTTCGTGACCGGATCGAATTCGCCGGCAGTGACGCCGTTGAACACGCAGCGCACCAGTCCCTTCGGCGTGCCGATCATGCGCTGATAGGTGTCGCGCGCGAACGCGCTCTCGAACAGGAACAGGTCCGTCTCGTTCATCAGCGCGCGCTCGATGCGGGCATAGACGTTGCCCTTGAGCGTGGTCAGCGGGTAGTGCAGCGAACCGCCGTGCGGGGTGTAGACCCTGATTTTGTCCTTGGACGCGGTCTTGAGACGCATGAAGGCGCCGGCCTTTGCGCCATGGCCGTGCAGCACGTCGGGCTCCAGTTGCCGGATGAAGCGCTGAAAGCGCGCCCACACCTGAAAATCCATCGGGTGTGGTTCACGGCGAATGGCGAGGCGATGAACGCCGAGCTTGAGGCGCGGGGCAATTTCCGCCAGCGCCTGCTCGGCGCGTTCGCCGCCGGTCAGGCTGTCGGCGATGATGCCGACATGGTGGCCGCGGTCGGCCTGGCCGTTGGCGAGATCAAGGATGTGGCGAAAGATGCCGCCCACGGGCGCGCGCGTTGCGTGCAGGATACGAAGCGGCTGGCTCTCGACAACGGACATGATCAGAGCCGGCGGCCGCGACAGGAATCCATCCCGCCTGGGATAGCAGGCGCGACAACCACGGGTGCATATGGAGCGGTGAAGCGTCGCATCAATGGAATCCTGTAAAATCAGCCGCCCGATTAAGGGCTTTCATGGTTAACAAAAAATGATCGCGCTGTCGCGGGGCGCCGTCGCAGCTGCGGCAAACCGCGCGAATTAACCCGGCGGCAACCATAATGAAGTGTAATCGAGCGCAGTGGCGTGGGTGCGTCCGCGGGAGTGAGCGATGCGTTTGGCGTTCTGGCGTGCAGGCAACGACGAGACGGTGGTGCAAGCGGTCGCGACGCCCGCACCCCCAGTATCGATTTCGCCGGCGGCATCGGCGACCGGTGACCTGGATCTGCATGCGCTCGGTCAGGCGCTGCTGCGCAGGCGCGGCTGGATCATTCTTCCAACCCTGTTGGCCCTTGTGCTGTCGCTCGTCGCGGTCAACATGGTCACCCCCCGGTTCAAGTCGGAGGTGCGCATCCTGATCGACGGACGGGAAAGCGTGTTCTTGCGGCCGAACGGCGAGCGCAGCGAGGAGCGTAATCCGCTCGATGCCGAAGCCGTCACGAGCCAGGTCCAGCTATTGCAGTCACGCGATCTGGCGCGCCAGATCATCAAGAAGAACAAGCTTGCCGAGCTGCCCGAGTTCGACCCGGTGCTGCGAGGGTTCTCGCCGCTGAGGTCATTGTTGGCCCTTTTCGGCATCGGCCGCGATCCGTTCTCGCTGACGCCGGAAGAGCGCGTGCTGGAAGCCTATTACGAGCGCTTCACGGCTTACGCCGTCGACAAGTCCCGCGTTATCGTCGTCGAATTCCAGTCGCGTGATCCCGAGCTTGCCGCGCGTGTCGCCAATTCGATCGCGGAAGGCTATCTGGTGCTGCAGCAGGACGCGCGGCAGCAGCAGGCAAAGTCCGCAAGCCAGTGGCTGGCCGGCGAGATCGAGAGCCTGCGCAAGAAGGTTGCGGAAGCCGAATCGCGCGTCGAGGATTTCCGCTCGAGGTCGAGCCTGTTCGTCGGCACCAACAACACCACGCTGTCGAACCAGCAGATGGGCGAGATCAACACGCAGCTGAACAACGCCCGCGCGCTGAAGTCGGATGCTGAATCGAAGGCGCGGCTGATCAAGGAGATGCTTCAGAGCGGCAAGCCGATCGAGGCCTCCGAAGTGCTCAATTCAGAACTGGTTCGCCGGCTCTCCGAGCAGCGGGTCACGCTGCGCGCTCAGCTTGCCGAACAGTCTTCGACGCTGCTCGATGGCCATCCCCGCATCAAGGAGTTGAAGGCGCAGCTCGCCGATCTCGATCGCCAGTTGCGCGAGGAGGCGGGAAAGGTATCCCGCTCGCTGGAGAACGACGCGCGGATCGCCGGCGGGAGGCTCGAAGGCCTGGTCGCGAGCCTCGATCAGCTGAAGAAGCAGGCTTCCTCGACCAACGGCCAGGACGTGCAGCTTCGCGCTTTGGAGCGCGAGGCGAAAGCGCAACGCGACCTTCTGGAATCCTATCTCGCGAAATATCGCGAGGCCAATACCCGCGAGAACATCGAAGCGGCGCCGGCCGATGGCCGCATTATTTCGCGCGCGACCGTTTCCAATACGCCGGCCTATCCGAAGAAGCTGCCGATCGTGCTGATCGCGACGCTCGCGACCTTGCTGCTCACCAGCGGCGCCATCGCGACGGGGGAATTGCTGCGCATGACCGCGCCGCGGGCCTCGACTGCCTTTGCGGCTCCGATGGAGGCCGTCACGCGTGCTCCTCCTGAATTCGACCGCGCGCCGGGGATTGTGCCGGAGCTTCCAGTTGGTCCCGTCGTTCAGGCGGAAGATGCTCCCGAGACGGCCTTACGTGAACCGCTTGCAGATGTTTCCGAGACGGAGATTGTGCCTGAGACCGATGAAGTCGAGCGTCTGGCAGACGATGTCGTCAGCGCCGGCGCCGCGGCGCGCAAGGTTACCGTGCTCGGTACCGCGTCGGGCGAGAGCATCACCCAGACCGCGCTGACGCTGGCGCGCCTGATGGCGCGGCAGGCGAAAATCGTCATGGTCGACCTTTCGGCGTCCTCGCCGCTGATATCGGCGGCGTCAGTCGATCCGGTCGCGCCGGGGCTTGCCGAACTGATGCAGGGCGAAGCGTCGTTTGCGCAAATCATCACCAAGGATCGGTTGTCGCGTGCCCATCTCGTCAGTGCCGGACGGCCGGGCTTTGACCGCGCCAGATTGCAGTCGCCACGGCTGGTGCTCGCGATCGACGCGCTGCTGCAGGTCTATGACCATGTGCTGCTGGATGCCGGCTCGGCTTCCGATCTGCCGGCGGACCTTCTGATGTCGCAGGCGCGTGCGGTGCTGGTGCCCGACGTGTCGATGTCGCCGGAAGCCCGTGCGTTGATGTGCGATCAGCTCACGGAGGTCGGATTCTCGGAGGTGACGATCCTGGAGAGGCCCTGCCAGGCTTCCGATGCGGTCGAGCCTGGCCCGCGCGTGGTAGCGGCGTAAGGGGACCTGTATGAGTTCCTCATGGTGAGGAGGCGCGTAGCGCCGTCTCGAACCATGTGGCCCAATCCGTGTCATTCATCCTTCGAGACGCCGCTACGCGGCTCCTCAGGATGATGTCTGCGGGTTAGCTGAATGCGCTGCGGAGTTTCTGCGCCATCTCCAGCAGCGCTGGATTGTGCTTTACCAGCCGCTTGGTCCGGTTGAGGCCGGACATGACGCCGGCGGCGAACTTGCCGCGCTGGCTGAGCGCAATGAAGCTGTCGAAGATCGGCTCGTCGCTCTTGCAGAACAGCCGCTTGTAATCGTCGGACCCGATGCCGAGGTCGAGCGCGCGATAGTTCTGCGCGGCGTAGTGATCGATGATGTCGCGCATCAGGATCAGGCCCGGACTGTATTTCGAATTCGGCGACATCGTGTAGGTGTTGAACATCATCGAGAAGCGATAGCCGTCGGCAACGCCGGCAAAGATCGCGATGACTTCCTCGTCGCATTCCAGCGCGTGGATGTCGATGGCGTGCCCGCCGTCGGCAAGTTTCGTGGTGCAGGCGCTCCGGACGAAATCCTCGATGCCGGGATCGGCGAACACGTTGGGCAGCTTCTGTTCGGCCATGCGCAGCGGCTTGACCCGGAAGAACCAGTCGAGCAGGCGCATGACGTCGGCCTCGGTCGAGGCGATGTGAGATCGATAGCCGGGCAGGGCCTGCAGCTTGCGCTCCTTGCCCTTGAGGCGGCGGCGGAACGAGTTGCTGATCAGCGTGGTGGGCGCCGCGCCAGGCTCTATCGTCAGCAGCGGGCAATCGTTGGCCGATGGTTGATGCGGCAGCAGCGCGAGAGGGTTGGGCAGGTCGCGCCAGCGAACCGGTTGCTGGTGCAACGCGAGGACGTCGGCTTCGCAGCGTTGCGATATCGCCGCGATCAGGAGGTCGAGATCGGCTGGCGTCACGCTTGCGGCGAAATCATGGTCCCACAGCGCCATATTGAAGGTCGAATGCTTGCCGCCCATGAAGCCTGCGCAGCGCGCGCCGTAGGCGTGCCTGATGGCGAGCGGCAACAGCAGCAGGGGACGGCGATCGGAGTCGAAGGCAGTTACGATAAAGGGAGCGAGGCCCTCATGCGCGCCGACGTTAGTCTGCCACGATTTGAGAAAGTCGAAGCGCTGATACGGTGTGTACGATGTCTGCGCGCATTGCAGGCTGCGCCAGACAGCCTCGGCAGCTGCGATGTCGCGCACGATATCGATGCTATCGATGCGGCTCGCGGTTGACCATGCGTTTGCATCCGCTGTGCGGTCTTCAATCGCGGCAGCCATGGTCATTGCAGAGCCCGTGTTATATGAATTGTTTACTATTGTGGCTTTCGCCGACCTTCGCAGGGAAACGTCAACAAAGAGTAAGGGTGGCCGGCCGCGCTGGGCCGCGCAGCCGCAGTTGGGGGCGAAACCTTGGTGTCGGAAATCGGGATCCTGCAGCGGGCGCGGATGGAGCTCGCTTATTTCAGCGGTTACTTCAGGCTGAAGCAGCGGCAGACCGGTGGTGCCGGAATCATCCTGCGGTTCGAGCGAGTGCGGCCACGCCGTGCCGAGGGGTTCCAGCCGAACCGTTGGCGGGAAATCACGCCGCAATTTCTTGACCGGGCGGTCCGCGCGCTCAAGCGCTGGCAATTCGAGCTGGTCTCGATGGACGAGGCATGCCGCCGCGCAGTCACGCTGCCCCAGCCCAATCGATTTGCCTGCCTGACCTTCGACGGCGGTTGCAAGGATGTCATCGCATCGGCCTATCCGGTGCTGTCGAAGCACGGCGTACCTTTTACGGTCTATCTGCCGACCGCGTTTCCGGATGGACTCGGCGAAGCATGGTGGCTCGCACTGGAAGACCTGATCGCGCAGGAAGATCGCATCAGCCTGGTAATCGATCGCAAGGAGCGGCGATTCGCCTCGGGCACGACGTCGGAAAAATATCAGACCTACGATTATTTATTGAGCTGGATGCGCGCGCTGCCACCGCAGGATCTCACCTTCGCAATCAACGATCTCTGCACGCGCTATTCCATCGATCTCGCAGCGGTGTCGCGTGTCCCATCGATGGACTGGGAGGATGTCGCAAGACTCGCCGCCGATCCGTTGGTGACAATCGGCAGTGCGACGGTGAACTATCCGGTTCTGTTGAACCTGCGCGCGGTCGATGCGCAGCGCGAGATCGCGATGGGAAAGGCCGTCTTGCAGACGGCATTGCGTCGCGACGTCAGGCATTTCGCCTATCCGTTCGGCGACGGTAAGTCCTGGCGCCGCGAGCACGCTGTCATGGCACAGGAAGCCGGGTTCACCAGCGCGGTTTCCGTGATCCCGGGCGTCATCGAGACCAGGGGCTACACCGATCTGCACGCGCTGCCGCGGGTCGCCTGGGACGGACGGCAGAACTCGCTGCGCATGATGCGCGTGATGCTGTCGGGTGCGATGTTTGCGCCGGTGAGGCCGGCAAAAGGCGTGAGGTCCTAGACCGGGCGGTCCGGCCGCGACATCCAGCTGACGATCGGCATCGCCGGCAGCACCCAGCCCAGGCCCGCCACGACATAGAAAATCGCCTGCAGCAGGCCGGAACTGGCAAGCCACGGCGTCTGTGCGATCGTCATTCCCATCAGCGACCACACCACGACCAGCACCAGCAGCGCGATGGTTCCGAAGAATTTGCGGGTACGTATCGTCATGGCGGATATATGGGTCTCTTGGCGGGTTGCGCGCGGGGAGGGGCGGACTATAAGGGGCGCGCCAATTCAATCAAGCACGCCCTCCGGGCAGCTTCGAGACCGGTGAATGACCGCCAGTTCCGCCCGAGAGACCCCGCTACCTGCCCCCGTCAAATGGTGGCTGATTGCGGTCGCCGCCCTGATCGCGCTCATGGTGCTGGTCGGCGGCGCCACGCGGCTGACGGAGTCCGGACTGTCGATCGTGGAGTGGAAGCCGGTCACCGGCACGCTGCCGCCGCTCAACGAGGCGCAATGGTTGCAGGCCTTCGAGGGCTACAAGACCATCCCGCAATATCGCGAACTCAACGCCGGCATGAGCCTCTCGGAGTTCAAGACCATTTTCTGGTGGGAATGGAGCCACCGTCTGCTCGGGCGCGTGATCGGCGCGGTCTACCTCCTGCCGTTCCTGTACTTCCTGTGGCGGGGCGTGCTGAGCAGCGAATTGAAGCGGCGGCTCTGGCTGATCTTCGGCCTCGGGGCGCTGCAGGGCGCGGTCGGCTGGTGGATGGTCGCGTCCGGCCTGTCGCAGCGGACCGAGGTGTCGCAGTATCGGCTGGCGGCGCACCTGATGCTGGCTCTGGTGATCTTCGCTGCCATCGTCTGGACGCTGCGGCGGTTGACCGCGCGCCCGCACGCCGCCGCGCTGCCGCGGTTGAAGGTAACCGCCGTCGTGCTGCTCGGAGTGACCTTCCTGCAGATCTATTTCGGCGCGCTGGTCGCCGGCCTGCGCGCGGGCAGGGCCTATAACACCTGGCCGGAGATCGACGGCGCCTTCATTCCATCGGCTGAGCGGCTGTTCTTCGAGGAGCCGTGGTGGCGCAATCTGTTCGACAACACGCTCACGGTTCAGTTCGAGCACCGCATGACCGCCTACGCGTTGCTGGCGCTGGCGCTCTGGCATGCGATCGACACGGTGCGGGCGCGGGCCGGGGCGGCCGTGATCGGCGGCGCATGGTGGCTGGTCGCGGCGATTTTGTTGCAGGCGGTGCTCGGCATCCTGACTCTGCTGCAACAGGTGCCGATCGATCTGGCACTGATGCATCAGGCGGTGGCGATCGTCGTGCTGACGCTGGCGGTGTTGCAGACCGAACGCCTGGTCGAACGTCGCGTCGGGGCGGACCGGCAGAAGCTGGTCGAACCGGTCGGGCAACCCGGCTGAAATTGAACAATTCTAATCTGGGGCCGCTGCTGGAAGTGCCCGTTTTGCAGGGCTTTCCTGCATCGCGTGCGCTTTGACGCGCTTGTGTGGCGCAAGCCCGCTTTACTTGGAAAGTTTGGGCGATAAAACGGGCAAAAAACAGGTCCCCGTTCCATGTCGTCAGCATTCGTTCAAGCCGCCGTCATCCTGCTCCGTGAGGGGCTCGAAGCCATGCTGGTGATCGCAGCGTTGGCCGGCTATCTCAACAAGGTTGGCGCCAGCCATCGTATCAACGCACTGTATGGCGGCGCGCTCGTCGCCGTTGCCGCCAGCTTCGTCGCGGCCTGGTTGTTTGCGGTGCTGAATTCCGGCGACCACAGCGACGTCCTCGAAGGCTTCATCATTCTCTTCGCCGCGGCCCTGATGCTCTACGTCAGCGGTTGGCTCATGGTGAAACAGGATCCCCGTGGATGGCAGGATTACCTCGCACACAAGGCCGATCAGGCGCTGTCGCAGGATACCGTATGGGCGATAGGCGCGCTGGCCTTCTTTGCGGTCTTCCGCGAGGGCGCGGAGACCGTGTTGTTCATCAACGCGCTGGCCAAGACCGAGGGCGGCTGGAGCGCCGGCCTGTTCGCGGGCCTTGCCGCGGCGGCGGTGGCGCTTGCCGTGCTGTTCTATTTCATCAACCTGATTGCCAGGAAGCTGCCGCTGCGGCCGCTGTTCATCGTCACGTCTGCATTCCTGTTCGCGATGGCGATCAAGTTCATCGGCGAGGCCGTGCAGGAGTTCCAGGAGCAGGCGATCATCACGGTCACCGACGTGAGCGGCTCGGCGTTCCTGACCGCGATCGGCTTGAACCCGACCCTCGAAGCGCTGTCGATCCAGCTTTTGGTGATCCTGTTTGCGTTCGCCACCTATTCAGTGGTCCAACGCAACAACCGGCTGATGCGCGAGGACAGGGCGGCTGCGCGGCCCGCAGAATAATGCCGTTCGCGTCAATTTCCGGCTGAACTGAACTCCGGATAGTCGAGCCCGATATCGAGCGCGGCGGAACTGTGCGTCAGCCAGCCGGCCGAAATCAGGTCGACGCCGGTAGCGGCGATTGCTTTGGCGGTCTCCCCAGTGATGCGACCGGAAGCTTCCGTGATCGCGCGGTCCCCGGTCATCGTTACAGCTTCCCTGAGCTGCGCGACCGTCATGTTGTCGAGCAGCACGGCATCCACGCCAGTCGCGAGCGCCTGATCGAGCTGGACCAGCGTATCGACCTCGACCTCGATCTTGACGAGATGGCCGGCATGGGCCTTTGCCCGCTCGATGGCGGTGCGGATGCTGCCGGCCAGCGCGATGTGGTTGTCCTTGATCAGAACGGCATCGTCGAGCCCGAAGCGGTGATTGCTGCCGCCGCCGGCACGCACCGCGTATTTTTCCAGCGCGCGCAATCCGGGCGTCGTCTTGCGGGTGCAGACGATGCGCGCCTTTGTCCCTTGCGCGGCCGCGACCAGCGAGGCCGTCGCGGTCGCGACGCCGCTCAGATGGCAGAGGAAATTCAGTGCCGTCCGCTCGCCGGTCAACAGCGCGCACGCCGGTCCCTCGATGATTGCGATTACGTCGCCCGGCGCTACCACGCTGCCGTCAGGCCGCTCCGCGTCCAGCCGGATGGCAGGGTTGACGAGTTGGAAGGCGCAACGCGCGATGTCGAGCCCGGCGACCACGCCGGACTGGCGCGCGCGCAAGACCAGCGAAGCGCGCCTGTCGGCCGGAACGATCGCATCGGCGGTGATGTCGCCGGCGCGTCCGAGGTCTTCGAGCAGGGCGGTTCGAACCAGCGGCTCGTATATGAGGGGCAGAAGTGGCGTAAGGTTCACGGCTGGGCGCTCCCAACTGAAAGTGATCCGGTTTCGACGATGTCGCGAGCGGTGCCGAACGCGTCTGCGAGGGAGATGGCTGACGACGCAGCCACGGGCAGCGCGTCGGGGAAGTCGCTGCGATAATGCCCGCCGCGGCTTTCCTCGCGCCGCCAGGCGGCAACCGAGATCATTAATCCCACCAGCGCCGGATCGGATGCCGCGCCACGGCCGGTAGCGATCGAATAGAGGCTGCGGATCGCGCGTTCGATGCCGTGCAGGTCGCGAAGCACGCCGAGACCTTGCGAAAGTATCGGCCGCACGGTGGAAGGGTCGGATGCGGGCGGAGGCGAATCGGTAGCGCGCGATTTCAGTGGGGCATAACTCGCGCTGCAGACGCTCTCCGCAACCCATCGCGCGCAGACGATCGCTTCCATCAGGGAATTGCTGGCGAGCCGGTTAGCGCCATGCAACCCCGTGCGGCTGACTTCGCCGCAGGCCCACAGGCCCTCCACGCTGCTGCGGCCCGCGATATCCACGGAGATACCGCCCATGTGGTAGTGCACTGCCGGCCGGACTGGAATCGGGTCGGTCGAGGGATCGATCCCGGCCATTTTGCAGAACGCGGAGATGACCGGATAGCGTTTTGCAAATTCCGCTCCCGGATGTTTCCGCGCGTCGAGGAACACACGATGTCCTTCGGCGCGACGACGCCAGACTGCGCGTGCGACGATGTCGCGGGGTGCAAGCTCGGCGCCGGGCTGGTCGGCCATGAAGCGTTGCCCGGTGTCGTCGATCAGGGTGGCGCCGTCGCCGCGCACGGCCTCGGTGACCAGCGGCATCGGCCGTTGCGGCCCGTCGAAGGCGGTCGGGTGAAACTGGATGAATTCGAGGTCGGAAAGCTGCGCGCCCGCACGCGCTGCCAGCGCCAGCCCCTGGCCAAAACAGCCGGCCGGATTGGTGCTGTCCACAAACAACCCGCCGATTCCACCCGTGGCGATTACGACGCGGCCGCTGTCGATCACCATCGGGCCGCGCGCGTTCACCGCGAGCACGCCCTTGATCGCATTGTCCTCGACGATGAGGCTCCGCGCTTCAACGCCTTCCAGCAGCGTGATCGATGGACAACGGCGCACCGCTGCGATCAGTGCGCGCATGATTTCACGACCGGTGCCGTCGCCGGTCGCGTGCACGATCCGGTTGCGGCCGTGGGCGGCTTCGAGGCCTAGTCGCCAGCCGCCGTCCGCCCGCCGGTCGAAGCCGACGCCAAGTCTTGCCAGATGTTCGACGGCTGCAGGCGCCGCGTGAACGATGCGGCTTGCGACGGCTTCATCGCAAAGCCCCGCGCCGGCGGCGAGCGTATCGGCCAGATGCAGGGATGGGTCGTCATCCCCGCCCATCGCTGCCGCCAATCCGCCCTGCGCCCACAGGCTCGATGCTTCCGCCCCGAGCGGCGCCTTCGACAGAAGCAGCACCGGCTCCGGCGCCATCAGCAGCGCGGTCATCAAGCCGGCGGCGCCACCGCCGATGATGACGGGACGATTGTCGAGTGCTGGAATCTGCGTGCTCATAGCGCCAGCATCCTTTCCACGGCACGCCGGGCCTGCACCGCGATTGCCGGATCAATCGTCACCTCGTGCCGGCCGGCTTCCAACGCGTGGCGAATGTTCTTCAGCGTGATCCGCTTCATGTGAGGGCAGAGATTGCAGGGCCGAACGAACTCCACATCGGGATGCAGCACCGCGACGTTGTCGCTCATCGAGCATTCCGTCAGCAGCACGACCCGGGGCGGCCGCTGCCTGCCGACGAAGTCCGACATGGCTGCCGTCGAGCCGGAGAAGTCAGCTTCCGCCACCACTTCGGGCGGGCACTCCGGATGCGCGAGGATGGTCACGTCAGGATGATTTTCGCGCAGCTGCCGGACGTCGGACGCCGTGAACAGCTCGTGCACCTCGCAATGGCCTTTCCAGGCGATGATCTTCACGCCGGTCTGGGCGGCGATGTTCTGCGCCAGATATTCATCGGGCAGCATGATGACGCGCTCCACGCCAAGCGATTCCACGACCTTGAGCGCATTGCCCGAGGTGCAGCAGATGTCGGATTCGGCCTTCACCGCGGCCGATGTGTTGACGTAGGTGACGACGGGCACGCCGGGATAGCGCTGGCGCATCAGCCGCACGTCGTCGGCAGTGATCGAGTCCGCAAGTGAACAGCCGGCCGCAAGGTCCGGGATCAGAACGGTCTTTTCCGGGTTCAGCAGCTTCGCCGTCTCCGCCATGAAGTGCACGCCGGCCAGCACGATGATGTCGGCATCGACCTTGGTCGCTGCGCGCGCGAGCAGCAGGCTGTCGCCCACGATGTCGGCGACGCCGTGGAAGATTTCCGGCGTCTGATAGTTGTGCGCCAGGATCACCGCGTTACGCTTTCGCTTCAGCTCAAGGACCGCGTCGACATCCTCGGCGAATGTGGCCCATTCGGGCGGCGGGATGACGCGCCTGACCCTTTCATAGAGCGTTGCGGAACGGGCGAGCGGTGCGGAGCTGAGATCGGCCATTTATACTCTCCATGAGTATATTATGGCTTATACTTATCCTGAGCATAATCGAAGTCAAGTGCGTGAAAGCGGGAGCTTGGTGCCGGCAACTGCCCGTTCGGCCAGCACGGCGTGGCGGAAGCGGAACAGCTTGGCCGGCCGTCCGACCGTGTCGGCAGCGATTGCGCCAGTCTCCTCAACGAGTTGCTGCTGCTCGATGAGGCGGCGGAAGTTCTGCTTGTGGACCAGCCGGCCTGCAAGCGCCTCAACACTGCGTTGCAGTTGCAGCAGGGTGAATTCCGCGGGCATCAGTTCGAACACGACGGGTCGGTACTTGATCTTGGCGCGCAGCCTGGCAATTCCGGTCGCCAGGATGCGGCGATGGTCGCCGGTCATCGGCCGGCCGGGAATGACGGCCGTGGCATCAGCCCCGTCGCGCACCGCTTCCGGGATCAGTCCGGCTTCGTAGAGCAGCTCGTAACGCTGCAGCACCAGTTCCTCATTCCATTCGCGCCCGTCGAGGCCGAAGGTGATGGCCACGCGCTGCCAGCGTTCGCGCTGCAGGGCGGCAGTGGATGCGGCTTTCGACCATGCCCGCAGCCGCGACGCCAGCATCTTGGCCAGCGAAGCCGGCAGATCGGTCCGTTGGTCCTCCCACGGGAAATACTCGTACCAGCCGGACCAATCGGCCTCGAAACCCTGGCCCACCTGGTCTTCGCGGGTGAGGCCGAGATAGCTGATCGAGATCGAATGCGGTGACTTGGCATCGCCGGTCCGTCCGCGATCGGCGAATGTGTAGAGCTGCTCGACATAGCCCAGCGGATGCCCGGTCTGCGCCTCGACCCACGCGCGCAATCCGGTTTGCAGCGAGCGGTGGGCAAATTCGAACGGACCGCTGGGGAGCGCGTCGGCATTGGCGATGGTCATGATCTTGGGCTCGCCATCAGTGACGGCGACGAGCACGGCAACGAGGTCCGCCGTGATGGCGTTCGCAGAACCTGCTTTTCGCGATGCCCCTGCCACGTCGATGGTCCGTTTCCGTTATTGGAGAGGCGCCACTAGCAATATCCGTACACGCCGCAGGCGTAGGGCAGCCGGTCCCAATAGGGCGTGTAGGGGCCGCCGTAATAGGGCCCGTCATAGCTATAGGAATGCGTCGTGCCGTAATAGCCGGGCAGCGTCGCCGAGCCCGGCAGCAGTGGCGTACCATTGATGCGCGGCGCGTAGGCGGCCAGCGGCGCGAACACCTCCGTTTCCTCTTCGATCACCAGCGCGCGGCCACGGCGCACGTAGAGCGGCGCGGCGGGAGCAACCGTGGTCCGGTATTTGTAGTGCATGCGGGGCAGGCCCGGCGGCAATTGGCCGGCGGCAACGATCGTGGCGCGCCTGGCAGTGGCGGGGGGGCCGGCGCGCTTGGCAGCGGCAGGGCTGTTGGCCGGCTTGACGGTGGCCGGGCTCTCGGCGGGTTTGGCCGTTGTTTGGTTGTCAGAGGGCTTGGCGGTGGCCGGCTTGTCGGTCGGCTGAGCAGCGGCCGGGCTGTCGGCAGGCTTCGTTGCTGCGGGGCCGTCAGCCGCTTTGGTGGCGTCGGGACTCTGAGCGGCGGCGGTTCCGGCCGCGCACATCGCGACAAGGATTGGCGTCATCCAGCGCAGCATCGTTGGCTCCGAATCATCCGAGGGCGGTTCAGAGCCACTTTATGCCGGAATGGGCGTTAACGAGAGGCCTGTGATTTGGGGAGGTTAACGGCGCGGCAGCCCGCCGTCATTCCGGGATGGTGCGTTAGCACCAGACCTCAGGGGTGCAATTGCACCCCCGGGGAATCTCGAGATTCCGGGTTCGATGCATCGCATCGCCCCGGAATGACGGACGTGGTGAAGCCTTACGCCGTCAGCGCCTGCTCCAGATCCGCGATCAGATCTTCCTTGTCCTCGATGCCGATCGACAGCCGCACCACGTCAGGCGCGGCGCCGGATTTCACCTTGGCGGCGTCGTCGAGCTGGCTGTGGGTGGTCGATGCCGGGTGGATCACCAGCGAGCGGGTGTCGCCGACATTGGCGAGATGCGAGAACAGCTTCAGGTTCGACACCAGGCTGACGCCGGCGTCGTAACCGCCTTTGAGGCTGAAGGTGAACACGGCGCCGGCGCCCTTCGGCGCGTATTTGCGCGCGAGCTTGTTGTACTTGTCGGTCTCGAGGCCGGCGTAATTCACCGATGCGACGGCGGGATGGCTGGACAGAAATTCCGCGACCGCCTTTGCATTGTCGCAATGCTTCCGCATGCGCAGCGGCAGCGTCTCGATGCCGGTCAGGATCATGAAGGCATTGAACGGCGACAGTGCGGGGCCGAGGTCGCGCAGGCCGAGCACGCGGCAGGCGATCGCAAACGCGAAATTGCCGAACGTCTCCTGGATCCTGATGCCGTGATATTCGGGGCGCGGCTCGCTCAGCATCGGGTACTTGTTGTCCTTCGACCAGTCGAAGGTGCCGGCATCGACGATGATTCCGCCGAGCGAGTTGCCGTGGCCGCCGAGAAACTTCGTCAGCGAATGCACGACGATGTCCGCGCCATGGTCGATCGGGCGGATCAGATAGGGCGTCGCCAGCGTGTTGTCGACGATCAGGGGCACGCCGGCCTTGCGGGCCACTTCCGCGATCGCCTCGATATCGGTGATGCTGCCGGCGGGGTTGGCGATCGACTCGATGAAGATTGCCTTGGTGTGCGGCGTGATCGCGCGCTCGAAGCTGCCGATGTCATCGGGATCGGCCCACGCCACGTTCCAGCCAAAACTCTTGAAGGCGTGGGTGAACTGGTTGATCGATCCGCCGTAGAGCTTGCGCGCCGCAACGATCTCGTCGCCCGGCATCAGCAATTGCTGAAGCACGACCAGTTGCGCGGCGTGTCCGGATGCGACCGCGAGCGCGGCAGTGCCGCCTTCGAGGGCCGCGACACGCTCTTCGAGCACTGCGTTGGTCGGATTTCCGATGCGGGTATAGATGTTGCCGAACGCCTGCAGGCCGAACAGCGAGGCGGCGTGATCGGCGTCGTTGAAAACGAAAGACGTCGTCTGATAAATCGGTGTCGCCCGCGCACCGGTGGTCGGATCAGGCTGCGCGCCGGCATGCACGGCAAGGGTTGAAAATCCCGGGGGACGGTCGGTCATTCGATGAGTCCTGTTGGTTTGCCTTGTTCAAAAATGCGCGGCATGCTGATCGCAGCCGCCTGCGCCGTCAAGTTGGATGGATCACAAATTGGATTAGAAACGGGCGTACTTCTTCAGGCCGCCTTGTCGAAACAATTATTTTGCATTCAGATTACGTAAGTTCGTTTTTGTTCTTCGCGGCGCGGTCGGATGCCGCAGTCTCGCCGCCGCCGACGCTGGTCCGGTTCAGCGACAGCCGCATGCCCTGCGTCGGAATCGGCGCACGCTTCGAACTCAGCGTTCGCGAATTGACCCCCATCCACGAGATCTCCGACGACAGCCGTCCATACTCGATCTTCGGGCAGCGGTTCATCACCACCTTGAGCCCGGCAGCTTCGGCTTTCTCGGCCGCCGCATCGTCGCGCGCGCCAAGCTGCATCCAGATCACCTTCGGCAGCGGCGACAGTTTCAGCGCTTCTTCGACCACGGGCATGATGTGGCTGGAGTTGCGGAAGATGTCGATCATGTCGATCGGGCGTCCGATATCCGACAGCGAGGCGACGAAGGGTTTTCCGAGCAGGTTCTTGCCGACGTGGCCGGGATTGACCGGAATCATGTCGTAGCCGCGCTGCGCCAGGTATTTGAACGCGAAGTAGCTCGGCCGTACGTTGACCGGCGACGCGCCGACCATCGCGATCGACTTCACGCCGTTGAGGATGCCGCGGATGTAGTTGTCGTCGTAGGCGTCGTGGTTCATTTTGGTTTCCAGTTCGTCGTTCCGGGGCGATGCGTAGCATCGAACCCGGAACCTCGAGATTCCGGGTTCTCGCTGCGCGAGCCCCGGAATGACGGAGGCTATGGCGCTATTACTCATCCCGCCATTTCGGCTCGCGCTTCTCGATGAAGGCGCCGATGCCTTCCTCGGCGTCGCGCGCCAGCATGTTCTCGGTCATCACCTGTGCCGCATAGCGATAGGCGTCGGCAAGGTTCATTTCGGCCTGGCGATAGAACGCTTCCTTGCCGAGCTTGATGGTGTAGGCGGATTTGAGCGCGACCTTTTGCGCCAGCGCGATCGCGGCATCGCGTTCGGTGCCGGCGGCGACCACCTGGTTGACGAGGCCGATCGACTTCGCCGTTTCCGCCGAAATCGGCTCGCCGGTCAGCAGCATCTCCATCGCCTGCTTGCGCGGGATATTGCGCGACAGCGCCACCATCGGCGTCGAGCAGAACAGGCCGATATCGACGCCGGGCGTCGCGAACCCGGCGGCTTCCGAAGCGACGGCCAGATCGCAGCTTGCCACCAACTGGCAGCCGGCGGCGGTGGCGATGCCCTGCACGGCGGCGACAACCGGCTTCGGCAGCCGCACGATCGCCTGCATCATCGCGCTGCAGGCGTCCATGATCTGCGCAAAGTAGGCGCGCCCGCGATCGGCATCGCTGCGGCGCGAGGTCAATTCCTTCATGTCATGGCCCGCGGAAAACGCCGGGCCATTGGCGGCGAGCACGACCGCGCGGACGCTTTTGTCGTCGTGGATCTCCTTCAGCGCACCATGCAGTTCGGCGATCAGGCCTTCCGACAGGCTGTTGCGCGATGCCGGCCGGTTGAGCGTGAGCACGGCGATGGAGCCTGCGTTTTCGCGCAGCAGGATCGGCGGTTGCGGGTCTGAGATGCGGGCGATCTGGGTGGGCATTTGTCTAACAATTCATTGGCTTGCGCCCGAGTATTCACTAGGGCTTTGATGACAGCCTAATGTAACAGGCGAACTGAAGCGAGGGCAGGGACGCATGGCGGCAGCGAAAATGAGCGTGGCTGAACTGGAAAGGTTCCTCCACGAGGAGTTTCCCCAGGCGTTCAGCGATGGCGATATCACCATCGAAAGCGCCGATGGCGAGACCTGCCTGCTGCGCCGGCGCTTCGACGAGCGCATGCTGCGCCCGGGCGGCACGGTATCGGGGCCGACGCTGATGGCGATGGCCGATTTCGCGATGTACGTCGTGCTGCTCTCGGCGATCGGCCCGGTTGGCCTCGCCGTGACCACCAATCTCAACATCAATTTCCTGCGCAAGGGCCAGCCGCATCAGGACGTGCTGGCGGCGGCGAGGCTGTTGAAGCTCGGCAAGCGCCTGGCCGTTGGCGAGGTCAACCTGCTGTCGGGGACGTCGCCCGATCCGATTGCGCATGTCACGGCGACCTATTCCATTCCAACCAAATGAGGTTTTATAAGGTATCATTACACCATATTTATAAGCGTCTGTTTTCGTTGATTTATTTTGTGTAAATGGGCGTTGACGATCGGCGCGCCGTTCTCTAGAAACCCGCGCAGTTCGGCGCATCTGGCGCCGATTTCCATTTTCACGGATTTCCTCACATGAAAACGTTTTCGGCTAAGCCCGCCGAGGTGACGAAGAAGTGGGTGCTTATCGACGCCAAGGGTCTGGTGGTCGGCCGGCTCGCCACCCTGGTCGCCATGCGCCTGCGCGGCAAGCACCTCCCGACCTACACGCCCCACGTCGATTGCGGCGACCATGTCGTCATCATCAACGCGGCGCACGTCGTGCTGACGGGTCGCAAGCGCGACAACAAGGTCTACTACAAGCACACCGGCTTCATCGGCGGCATCAAGGAACGCACCGCGAAGTCGATCCTCGAGGGTCGCTTCCCCGAGCGCGTGGTCGAGAAGGCCATCGAACGCATGATCCCGCGTGGTCCGCTCGGCCGCGTGCAGATGGGCAATCTGCGCGTTTACCCCGGCGCCGAACATCCCCATGAAGCCCAGCAGCCCGAGAAGGTTGATATCGCTTCGATGAATCGCAAGAACATGAGGGCCGCATAAGATGTCGGATACCATGCAGTCTCTCGATCAGTTGTCGTCGCTCAAGGCAGCGGTTTCGCCGGACGCGCCGAAATACGTCAAGAAGGTCGACAAGTACGGCCGCGCCTATGCCACCGGCAAGCGCAAGGACGCGGTCGCCCGCGTCTGGATCAAGCCGGGCGCCGGCAAGATCGTGGTCAATACCCGCGAGGTCGAGGTCTATTTCGCCCGTCCGGTTCTGCGCATGCTGATCCAGCAGCCGCTGGTCGCAGCTGCCCGCGCCGGCCAGTACGACGTCATCTGCACGGTCGCCGGCGGCGGCCTGTCGGGCCAGGCCGGTGCCGTGCGCCACGGCATCTCGAAGGCTTTGACGAACTTCGAGCCGGATCTCCGCGGCGTGCTGAAGAAGGGCGGCTTCCTGACCCGCGACTCCCGTACCGTGGAGCGCAAGAAGTACGGCCGGGCGAAAGCGCGCAAGTCGTTCCAGTTCTCGAAGCGCTAATTGCTTCGCTAAAATTTGCAGCGAATGCTGCATGCATCGAACGACGAAAAGGGCGCCCGATCGGCGCCCTTTTTGGTTTCCATTTAGTGATGGGTTACCACGGTTTTTCGTGAAAACTTGGCTACCTGCGCGAACGAATTCGGAAGACGGCGCTTCTAGTGTCCGCGATGCAACGGCGTGAAATCGCATTTTCGATGCGCGCCAGATCTGCATCACACGCGTTCGGGTAGACCCATGTCGTTCGATACCGCCACGCTTTATTTGTTTGCCACCATGGTCGCCGGAATGCTCGGCGCCATGCTCGTATTCTTCGGCAAGCAGGAGAACATCCCGGCCTTGAAGTGGTGGGGCACGGCCTATCTGATCGGCGCCGCCTCGGTGGCGGTCTGGACCATCGGCGGTCCGAAGCTCGGCGAGCCGCTGCTGCTGGCGTTGAATGCGGTGGGCTTCATTGCCTGCGGCATGGTCTGGAATGCGTCGCGGGTGTTCCATGGCCGCAAGCCGCATCTGCCGGGGCTGCTGTTCGGCGCGATCGTCTGGATCGGCGTCGCCGTGGCGTTCCCGTCGTTGAACGTCGCCATGCGCCTTACCCTTGGTGCGGCGATCGTAGCCGTCTATGCCGCGCTGACGGCTTCCGAATTGTGGAACGAGCGGCGACGGACCATGCAGAAGCGCTGGCCGACGATCGCGGTGCCGGTCATGCACGGCTGCGTGCTGATGCTGCCGATCCTGCTCGGCGGGCTCCTGCGCCCGCACGACGACACCTTCGCCACCAGCATCTGGGTGACGGCGTTCTCGATCGAATTGATTCTGTACGCGATCGGCACCGTGTTCGTGATCTTCATGCTGGTATCGGACCGTGCCGTGACCGTGCACAAGACCGCAGCCTCGGTCGATCCGCTGAGCGGGATGCTGAACCGTCGCGGCTTTTCGGAAGCCTGCCTGCGGGTGATCGAACGCGAAGCCGCCGCAGGCCGGCCCGTGACGGTGATGATTTTCGACATCGACCATTTCAAGGGCATCAACGATCGCTTCGGTCATCCCGCGGGCGACGAGATCCTCAAGCTGTTCTCGACGGTGGTGATCAGCAGCCTGCGCATCAGCGACCTGTCGGGCCGGATCGGCGGCGAGGAATTCGCCGCGCTGCTGCCGTGCGCGCTGGAGGAGGGCGTGATCGTGGCCGAGCGCGTGCGCGAGGCGTTCGAGGCGTCCAACATCGTCTGCGAGGAAGGCCCGGTCGACACCACCGTCAGCATCGGCGTGGCCGGCGGGCCCGCCGGCACCGAGCTCGAGGTGCTGCTGGCGGCGGCCGACACCGCGCTCTACCAGGCCAAGCGCGGCGGCCGTAACCGCGTCGAGGCCGCGGAGGAACTGCCGCTGTCGCTGGAGAAATGGCGGCGCAAGACCGCCGGGCTTCCCGCTTCGGCGCGCCAGTCGCCGGCGACGACGTAAGGCTGCGCCTGGTAACTTTCCATTTACCATTCCGTTCATATCATCTGCGTCATGGACTCGATGCGCAGACAGAACCCACAGGCTGCCCTGACGTCGCTCGAAGCGGCCGAGGCAACAACCCGTGGCGGGTTTGGCTGCATGTTCTCTTCCTCGGAAGAATTCGAGAGGGCGCTCATCACGGAGCGTCGTGCGCAGGGGCGTTATGATCAGCGCAGAACGCGCTGGCCTGCCATCATGTTCGTCGGCTGCGCCTTCGTGATTGCCGGCGCGGTGCTGCTGTTCCGCTAGTTGACCAGCCATTGCCGACGTGAGGGCGCCGCGAGGCGCCTTTTTCTTTTCGGGCGGACGGGCTAGACACGCGCATTCCCATGAGGAGGCGTAACCCAGATGATCACCGAAATCGCACAAATCGACGTCAAGCCCGGCACCGAGAAGGATTTTGAAGCCGCCGTCGCCAAGGCGCGGCCGTTGTTCCTGCGCGCCAAGGGCGGCAAGGGGTTTGAACTGCACAAATCGATCGAAAAGCCGCAGCGCTACCGGCTGATGGCGCAGTGGGAAACGCTGGAAAACCACACGGTGGATTTCCGCGGCTCCGAAGATTTTACCGCATGGCGCGGCCTGGTCGGGCAGTATTTTGCCGCACCGCCCGAGGTCGAGCACACCGAAACGGTGCTGACCACGGCCGGCTGACACTCACGCCGCCATGATTGCGGGCGGGGCGTTCTCCGCCTTGAAATGGTCGATCATGACCTTGGCGATGGCCATCAGGGGGAGCGCCAGCGCCAGCCCCCAGACGCCGAAGACGACGCCGAGCAGGATCTGGAACGCAAACAGCGTGGCAGGCGGAATGTCGAGCGCCTGCCGCTGGATGAGCGGCGTCAGCACATAGCTCTCCAGCGCGTGCACGCCGAGGAACAGGATGAAGGCGGAGAGGCCCGCGACCCATCCCGAGGCGAGGCTGGCCAGCACCACGATCAACCCGCCGAGGATGGCGCCGACCGTCGGAATGAACGCGAGCAGTCCGGCCTGGATGCCCAGGATGAACGCGCTCTGGATGCCGATGATCTCGAGGCCGATCCAGGTCACGAAAAACACCGCGGCCATGGTGATGATCTGGGCGATCAGCCAGCGCTCCAGCGTCTCGCTGATCCGGTCGACGATGACGGTCGCGCGTTGACGGTGCCTGGCCGGCGTCATGAACAATAAGCCGTTGCGATAGACGGCGGGCTGGGTCGCAAACGCGATCCCCAGGAACAGCACGATAAAGAAATTTCCGACCGCGCTTGCTGTCCCCAGGATCAGCTTCAGACTCTGGCTGAAGATCGCCCCGCCGCTCGATGCGATCGTGCCGGCGCTGGGCAGCGAGTGGGTCGGCGGGGGAGTGGTCACGGGCGCTTCGGAAGCATCCGGGTGCGATGACAGGCTGCCGAAATCGAACAGGCTGGTGTCGATGCCGTTCCTCTCCAGGAAGCCCTTGACGTTGACCAGTTGCGACTTGAGCGTGTTGCTCAGCACGGTGGTCTGCTGGGCGATGGTGGTGCCGCCGAGGAAGATGATGCCCGACAGCATGCCCGCGACTGCCAGGCACACGATAGTCAGCCGCAACGCGTGCGGCAGACGGACGACCCGCCCGAGCAGGTTGCTCATGGCGTTGAGCGCCACGCCAAGCAGCATGCCGGCGAAAATCAGAAACAGCGTCGCCGCGAAGTACCAGGTGAACAGCAATAGCGCGACAAACAGGACGACGCCGATGCCGCCGACCGATATCGCCCACGCCAGATCGCTGCGGGCCTGAAGGCGATTGTCAGCGGGACCTGTCACGTCGATTCCTTCCTGCAGAATATCGTTCCAGCAGTCTTTCGCCAAAACGCGGCCGGGATCAAGCCGGGGAACGCGTGCCGGTTTGACGCTGGCGTGTCCGCTGTGCCAAGCGGTGGATGAATCCGGGGCGACCGACGGGCGGGACGATGATCAAGACGGCTTTCAAATGGTTCGGCCCGCTTGCGCTGCTGGCGGCGCTGGTCATCGGCGACCAGATCAGAATCAATCGTCCCGCGCATAAGTATCGCCTGGCGGTCGAGGTCGAGACGCCGGATGGACCCAGATCGGCATCCGGCGTCGTCGCCGTCCATCCCGATCGCAGCTACAGCCGCCGCGGCCAGACCCTCACCGTCGGCGACGCCGTCTTCGTCGATCTGGGCGGTGGCAAAAACCTGGTCGCGCTCCTGGCTCACGTCGACAACGACAATCTCGTGCTGGAGGATGTGAACTACGTGGCGCTTCGCGCCTATATCGAAGCCGCGGGCAGGCGGGTGTCGTTCAACGAGATGAGCCGGCAGACCGGTATCGTGCCCGTGAAAGGCGCGCTGATCCCAGTGCTGGTCACCTTCGCCGATCCGGCCAATCCCGGCAATGCCCGCACCGTGGCGCCTGACGATGCCGAAGCCACGCTCGGAAAAGGCTACCGCTTGAAAGGACTCACCGCCGAGGTGGTGCCAAATGGATACTGGCCGCTCGATTTTGGCGGCGTGCTGGGCGAGCCTGTGACGCGCGGAATCGAGGCCAAATTGCCCTGGCTGCACGGCGCCGGTAATCCGGCCGCTACCGCGCTCCGTGCGGCCGGCCTGCCCGGGGTCGAGGGGATCGACGCCAGGGAGGCCTTTACGCGAAAATAGCAGGGCAGGCCCGCGGCAACCCGCCGGATATTGATCCGCTGCCCGGCCACAGGCATGATTGTCTGGAATCGTGGTCCAACCCAGAACAATCCTTTTGCACAGGACGATGACAGCGGAATATTTGCGATGAGACGGCCCGTGGTCGGTGTGATCGGGAACGCCCATCGCGTCGAAAATCGGTTTCAGACGCAGATGGTCGGAGAGCGCAATTTGCGCGCGGTCGCCGACGTTGCCGGTGCGCTGCCGCTGATGTTCGCCGGTTCGCCCGAGATCACCGATATCGGCGCGCTTCTCGATGTCGTGGACGGGGTGGTGCTGACGGGCGCCCGCGCCAATGTTCATCCGACGCGTTTCAAGACCGAGCCGCACGAGCGGCACGAGCCCTATGACATCCACCGCGACGACGTCGCGCTGGCGCTGACGGAAGCCTGCGTCGCCCGTGGTGTGCCGATATTCGGCATCTGCCGCGGCCTGCAGGAAATGAACGTCGCCTTTGGCGGCTCGCTGCACCCTGAAATCCGCGAGATACCGGGCCGCATGAACCACCGCATGCCGCGGCTGGACAACGGCGAAATCCATCCCGATCCGACCGTGGTGTTCGCCGACCGGCATGACGTCCACCTGACGCCGGGCGGCACATTTGCCAGCCTGCTCGGCTGCGAGACCATTCGGGTGAACTCGCTGCACGGGCAGGGCATTCTCGAACCCGGTCTGCGCGTCGTCATCGAAGGGATTGCCGAGGACGGCACCATCGAAGCGATCCGGATCGCGGACGCGCCTGCCTTCGCGCTCGGTGTGCAGTGGCATGCGGAGTACGATCCGCAGCGCAATCCGATCAATCGAAAGCTGTTCGAGGCGTTCGGCGCGGCACTGAAGGCGCACACGCGGGCGAATTGAGCGGCCGAGAAGCAGCCCGTGCCGCAGAAGGTCATGCAGGTGCCCGCGTCCGATCCAGCGCCCCGTAATTCTACGGGATGAAAACTCTGGGATCGCAAACTGAAGTCGGGTAAGCAACGACGGGACACTGCAGCGTTGCCTGATGCAGTCGAAATGGGCTGAAGAAAGCTTGTATTCATCCATCGCCTCGGGACGGGGGAGGCTATGACAGTAGCAAGCCGCCTCGCGCTCGCGATGGTTGTGCTGGTCCTGGTGACGTCCTGCGTCGTCAGCGCATTTGCCTATTTCTTCCTCGCCGAGACGCCGCCGCACGGAGCGTTGACGGCCATCGTTGGCGCAGCGCTCGCCGGCGGTGCCATTGCATCGGTGTTCGGGATCGCTCTTGCCGTGGGAATCACCAATGGTTTGCGAAAGCCTGCGGTGGTTCATGACGAGCCGGAACAGGCGCGGGCGTATCAGGCGCTGATCGACAACGAGAAGATGGCGCGGGCCATCATCGAGGAGGCGCTCGATGCTTTCGTCCAGACCGATGGGGACTGCATCGTCCTCAACTGGAGCCCGCACGCCGAAGCGTTGATGGGCTGGACGCGCGAGGAGGCCATCGGCCGCAGCGTCGAGAAGCTGCTGTTTCCGGAATCGCTGTGGGTCGGGCACCGGCAGTGGATCGACCAGTTCCTGAGCCAGGTCGTGGGCGAGGCCATAGGAGGGCGTTACGAGACGCCTCTGCTGCGCAAGGACGGAAGCGAATTCTTCGCCGAGGTTTCGCTCACGGCGCTGCGCCGCAATGAGGGATACATCATCAACGCCTTCGTCAGGGACATCACGGCAAAGCGCGCCGCAGAAGAACAGTTGTTCCAGGCGCAGAAGATGGAATCGGTCGGGCAATTGACCGGCGGTATCGCGCACGACTTCAACAACATGCTCACCGTGATCACGGGAACGATCGAGATTCTCGCCGAGGGGGTCAAGCACGATCCGGCACTCACCTCGATCGCAAAGATGATCGACGACGCGGCGGACCGGGCGTCCCAGCTCACCGCCAACCTGCTCGCCTTTGCCCGAAAGCAGCCGCTGCGGCCGCTCGAAACCGACGTCAATGCGCTCGTCGAGGAGGTGGTCCAGTTGCTGTCGCCGACGCTCGGCAGGCAGATCGAAATCGAGACCGCACTGAACGATCAGGCGTGGCCCGCCCTGGTCGATCGCAGCCAGCTCTCCTCGGCGCTGGTCAACCTCGCGATCAATGCCCGCGACGCCATGCCCGATGGCGGCAGGCTGCTGTTCAGGACCAGGAATTTCACCCGCGGCGAGCATGACGCCGAGATCGGCGGGCTTGGCCCGGGCGAATACGTCGTCGTCGAGGTGCATGATACCGGCGCCGGCATTCCCGCCGCCATCCGCGACCGGATTTTCGAGCCGTTCTTTTCGACCAAGCAGTTCGGAGCGGGGACCGGGCTCGGGTTGAGCATGGTGTTCGGATTTGCAAAACAGTCCGGTGGCGCCGTCGTGGTGGATAGCGAGGTCGGCAAGGGCGCCGGCTTCCGCATCTATCTTCCGAAGGCGGACATCGAAATTTCGGAATTGCTTCCGCTGAGCGATACGCGGCTGGCGGGAGATGAACACCTTCGCGGCGGAACGGAAACCATCCTGTGCGTGGAGGACGATGACGTCGTGCGCGCGCATGTCACGGGCCGTCTCGAAAGCCTCGGCTACAAGGTGATCGCGGCGAGCAATGCCGCCGAGGCGCTTGAGCTGGTCAACGCCGGAACGGCCTTCGATCTGCTGTTCACCGACATCGTCATGCCGGGGGCCATGAACGGCCGGCAGCTCGCGCAAAAGGCTGCCGAATTGCGCCGGCCGCTGCGGGTGCTCTACACGTCCGGCAACACGTTCGGCGCGTTCGACAGCGAACGCCCGGCCGAGGGCGTGTTGCTGCTGACCAAACCGTATCGCAAGGCAGAACTCGCGCGCATGGTACGCCTCGCTCTCGATCGCGCGATCGATCACATGGGCGATCCGATCCCGCTGCCGTACTCCGTGCAGCCCGACCTCGAGCGTTTCCTGAGGGAAAATCCGCCGAAGCGGGAGTAGGCCGCGCACGGAGTGATTTTGCGCAGAGATCACTGATCTCTCCGCGTATCCAGAATTCCAACCATTGTCATGCCCCGCGAAGGCGGGGCATCCAGTACGCCGCGGCTTTTCGATGGAATCACTGCGGCCTCTGGAATACTGAATCCCCGCCTGCGCGGGGATGACGACCGAATGTGACTTCGCGATCTCGCGGCATGTTCTGCCCGAGGTTTGCATTTCGTTTGCCCTCTCGAAAATCAGAGGGCGCAGGGAAGGCCGGGTGCGCGCCGCACCCGCGGTCTCGCGTGCAAATGCACATGAAGAACACGCACACGAGCATACAGGTTCGGCGGGAGCATCCCGGCCTTCCCTGCGCAGTGGCTTTACGGCTTACTTCGTGCTCTCCCCGGAGAACGGCTCTTTTGCCTCCGTCGCCCGCGGAAGCGTGCTTCCGCGAACTTGACGCCAGCACCGCGACGTCAGGACCACACGACTTCGCCGTACGCGTCTTGCGCGCTCGTCTTTTGCGCAATCCGCGTCCACCGCATCTCACCGCGCGTTCGTGACGATCGCGAGCGCCCCTCTCGTCGGGTGAGACGGGCGGAATCAAATCACTGATTTGCCCGACGCCGCCAGCCGAATATTTTTGTCCGAAGGGATGGACAGGTTTTGGTTGATTTGCCCGTCGAGTTGGTTTGTCGCAGCCGCTGCACGATATTTCGCTTGCGCGAGGCGCGACGCAATCCGCAGAGCACCTTCGCGACCCGCTGGCGCACCCGGGCTACGCTCGCTGCATCGGTCGTGCCGACGTGCGATGAGGCTGGATCATCGTATGCCGAAGCTTTGCAGGAACGACGGCGTCTGGGAAGGTTGCGCCACCTGCTCCTGTGCACGGGGGTCCGCCGGTACGGGCGCGAGCGGTACCGGCGCGCTTTGCTCTTCCCTGTACCTGGCCCGGTAATGTTGTCGATGGGGCCGGACCTCTGCGCGGGCATCGCGGGCATTATGCACGGACCGGTGCCGTCGTTGCTTCTTCGCGGCCTGGACCTGCGCCGGAGCTTCCTGCGCGACCCGTGCGGGGGCTTCCTGCATGGCTTGAACCGGAGGGACATCCTGCGCCGGCCTGGCGGGTTCGGCCTGCGCCCGCGCGTCTTCCTCGGCCGCCCAGGCCTGGAATTGCTTGAACATCGCTTCGCTTGGCGGCGGGTCGAGTTCGGCACGGCTCTGAGCGGCGGGTTCGGGAGTCGCAGCGGTTTCGGCGCGTGTCGGCACGTCAGTCGTCACTGGCGGCGAATTCTGCGCGACGGCGATTTGCGAATCCTGCGCGGCGGCGATCGACGGCGTCGTTGCTGTCGATGGATCGGTGACGGGCTGGACCTCCGACTTGTCGGTCAAAGCAGCCGTGACATCCGCCACCAGCGAGGCCGGATTTCCCACCAACAGGATGGCGATGCCGATCGCTGTCGCCACTGCAGCGAAGATGCTGACTTTGAGGATTCGCGACGCGATCTCGGCTCTGTACCAGGCCTTGTCGATACCCGGCTCCCCGATCTCCTCGGCATTCTCGGAGAGAAAGACGGGGAAACGGTCGTCCGGCGGGAAACTGTCTTTTGTCGCCATGTGATTGCTGCCGCCCTTGTTGTTCTGGCTCAGCAATAGCCTGTTCGCGCGGTCGAAAAGCGACAATCACCGCCATGATTTGGGAGAATCGTTGACTTCACTGGGACCGGGGAACTGCATCAGCGCGTCGAAGCGGTTGGATGGGTAGAGCGCAGTGAAAGCGATCCTACAGGAGGCAAAACAAAAGGCGCCCCCTCGGGAGCGCCTTTCGCATTGTCAGGCAGTGACCGGCGGGCAAGCCCGCCGAACATCACAGCGAATAGTACATGTCGAATTCGACCGGATGCGGGGTCATTTCGAAGCGCTCGACCTCGGTCATCTTCAGCTCGATGTAGCTGTCGATGAAGTCGTCGTCGAACACGCCGCCGTTCTTGAGGAAGGCGCGGTCCTTGTCGAGGTTTTCCAGCGCCTCGCGGAGCGAGCCGCACACCGTCGGGATCTGCTTCAGCTCTTCCTTCGGCAGGTCGTAGAGGTCCTTGTCCATCGCCGGGCCCGGATCGATCTTGTTCTTGATGCCGTCGAGGCCGGCCATCAGCATCGCGGCGAAGCCGAGATAGGGATTGGCCATCGGATCGGGGAAGCGGACTTCGACGCGCTTGGCCTTCGGGTTTGCCGTGTAGGGAATGCGGCAGGAGGCCGAGCGGTTGCGCGCGGAGTAGGCGAGCAGCACGGGGGCTTCATAACCCGGGACCAGGCGCTTGTAGGAATTGGTCGACGGGTTGGTGAAGGCGTTGATCGCCTTGGCGTGCTTGATGATGCCGCCGATGTAGTGCAGGCAGGTCTCGGAGAGGTCGGCATATTTGTTGCCGGCGAACACCGGCTTGCCGTCCTTCCAGATCGACTGGTGGACATGCATGCCCGAACCGTTGTCGCCGTAGACCGGCTTCGGCATGAAGGTGGCGGTCTTGCCGTAGATGTGTGCGACCTGGTGGATGCAGTATTTGTAGATCTGCATCTGGTCGGCCATGTGCGTCAGCGTGTCGAACTTCATGCCGAGCTCGTGCTGGGCGGAAGCGACTTCGTGGTGGTGCTTCTCGACCTTGACGCCCATCTTGGCCATGGCGCCGAGCATTTCGGAGCGCATGTCCTGCACCGAGTCCTGCGGCGGGACCGGGAAGTAGCCGCCCTTGGTGCGGATGCGGTGGCCGAGGTTGCCGCCTTCATACTCGGTGTCCGAGTTGGTCGGCAGTTCCGAGGAGTCGAGCTTGAAGCCGGTGTTGTAGGGGGTGGTCTGGAAGCGGACGTCGTCGAATACGAAGAACTCGGCTTCCGGTCCGACGAACACGGTGTCGCCGACGCCCGACGATTTCACCATCGCCTCGGCCTTCTTGGCCATGCCGCGCGGGTCGCGGTTGTAGGGCTCGCCAGTCGTCGGCTCCAGCACGTCGCAGGTGATGACCATGGTGGTCTCGGCGAAGAACGGATCGATCGTCGCAGTCACCGGGTCGGGCATCAGGCACATGTCGGATTCGTTGATCGCCTTCCAGCCGGCGATCGAGGAGCCGTCGAACATCGTGCCTTCGGCAAAGATTTCCTCGTCGATCATGCTGATGTCGAAAGTCACGTGCTGCCACTTGCCGCGCGGATCGGTGAAGCGCAGGTCGACGTATTTCACGTCGTTGTCCTTGATCGATTTCAGGACGTCTTTGGCGGTCTTCATGAATACCCCTTTTGGCTACTAACGGGTCGGTTTCCAGGATCCTGGAGCCATGCCAGCCCTGATTGCATCAGAACCTGGCTCCAGTCTTTGTTCTGACGCGGTTTCTTGCTGCGAACCGGTTTCCACTTCGCTTGAAAACGCTATTGACGGCACGACATTTCGCAGATGATCCGGTGAGACAATCGCGAACGAAATCAGGCTGCCGAAGCAGCCCTTTTCCCGTTTCTCAGTCGCAAAATTCGGATAGCACCCGGCTTGGAGAGCGTCCAGCCCGTTAGATGGCGTCCAGCCCGGATTCTCCGGTCCTGATCCGGATCGCTTCCTCGATGTTGGAGACGAAGATCTTGCCGTCGCCGATGCGCCCGGTCTGGGCGGCGCGCCGGATCGCGTCGATCGCCTTCTCGACCAGTTCGTCCGAAATCACGATCTCGATTTTCACCTTGGGCAGGAAGTCGACGATGTATTCCGCGCCGCGATAGAGTTCGGCGTGTCCCTTCTGCCGGCCGAAGCCCTTGGCCTCGGTCACGGTGATGCCCTGCAGCCCGACTTCCTGGAGCGCTTCCTTTACCTCGTCGAGCTTGAACGGCTTGATGATGGCTTCGATCTTCTTCACTGAGCGCCTCCCGGGCCTATCCGAATTACAATAACTTCGATGTCGCGCGAGGCGCCGTCTGATTTGATCCTTGCTTCCGGTAAAGTACCGGAATGCCCATGATTGCCGCCGATCGCGACGATCCTGAGCCGGCTAGCTAACCGACTTCCTCAAAAGCAGGGTCTATGCCAAGTTGTTAATGCGCCTGATTTCGGAACGTTATCAGACTTTTAACGGGCAAATGGAAGAGGCCGGAGCCAGCACTGTATCATACTGAAGCCTAGTAAATAGGCAAACGGGTCAATTCATATGCAGTTGATGGCAGTCGTAGCGCCTGTGCTTCGAAATGTGCCTCTGTAAAAGGCGGGTGGACTGAGGATTCAGCAATGGAAGTTTTGACCACCGGTGAGATGGAGCGCGCCGATCGGTTGACGATCGCAGCCGGCACGCCCGGCTTCGCGCTGATGATGAGTGCGGGGCAGGCCGTCGCCGAAGCCGCGATGGACCTCGTCGAGGAGGGGCCGATCGTCGTGGTCGCTGGCCGCGGCAACAATGGCGGCGATGGCTTTGTGGCTGCCGCCGAACTCGCGGCGCGCGGCCGCGATGTGTCGGTCATCCTGCTCTGCGGGCGCGACACCCTGCAGGGCGATGCGGCGCTCGCTGCGCGCGGCTGGAAGTATCCGGTGCTGCCGTTCAACCCGCAGGCGATCGGCAAGCCGGCGCTGATCATCGACGCGCTGTTCGGCGCCGGGCTCAATCGTCCGGTCAAGGGCGATCCGCTCGAGATGATCGAGGCGATCAATGCCAACGGCGCGCCCGTGCTCGCCGTCGACCTGCCGAGCGGGATCAACGGCACGACGGGCACGGTGATGGGCGCTGCGATCAACGCTGTGGAAACCGTGACGTTCTTCCGCCGCAAGCCGGCGCATCTCTTGATGCCGGGACGCAAGCACTGTGGCCGCGTTCGCGTCGCCGACATCGGCATCGATGCGCGTGTGCTCACAGAGATCAGCCCCCAGACGTCGGAGAACGATCCGCAGAGCTGGCAGAAATCCTTTCCCGTTCCCGATATCGACGGCCACAAATATGCGCGCGGCCACGCGGTCGTGCTGTCCGGCGAACTCGCATCCACCGGCGCGGCCAGGCTTGCCGCGCGGGGGGCGCTGCGGGCAGGGGCGGGGCTGGTCACGCTGGCGTCGCCCCGCGATGCGCTCGCCGTCAACGCCGCGGCGTTGACCGCGGTGATGGTCCGCGCGGTCGACAACGTCATCCAGTTTGCCGAACTGCTCGACGACAGGCGGCTCAATTCTGTTGTGATCGGACCAGGCGCCGGCATAGGCAGCCGCACGCGCGATCTGGTCCACACCGCGCTGTCGGCGAAACGCGCGCTCGTGCTTGATGCCGACGCGCTGACGAGTTTCGCCGAGGCGCCGGAGCGGCTGTTTGAAGCGATCAAGGCGAGCCACGATCCGCAGGTGGTGCTGACGCCGCACGAGGGCGAGTTTCCGCGCCTGTTCAGCGATGGCAGCAACAAGCATCCCGGCCGCTCGAAGCTGGAGCGGGTGCGCGACGCCGCCGAGCGTAGTGGCGCGGTCGTGCTGCTGAAGGGACCGGATACGGTGGTGGCATCTCCCGACGGCCGCGCCAGCATCGCCTCCAACGCTCCGCCCTGGCTCGCCACTGCCGGCGCCGGCGACGTGCTCGCCGGGATCATTGCAGGGGTTCTGGCGCAAGGCGCGCCGGCCTTTGAAGCCGCCTGCATCGGCGTGTGGATGCACGGCGAAGCCGCGCGCGAAGCCGGCCCCGGCCTGATCGCGGAAGATCTCCCGGAAGTGCTGCCAGCGGTGTTCCGAAGGCTCTACGACGAGTTCGGGATTGAGTATTGAAAGCTACACCAGATACATCGTCACCGCCGCTTCGTCCCATTCCATGCCGAGCCCAGGGCCTCGCGCAGTCACCGCGCCATCGACGATCTCGGCGGGATGGACGAGGATCACGCGGGCGAAATCCAGAAACTCCAGCCAGTGCGCCGTCGGCGTCACCGCCAGCAGGTGCGCGCTGGCTTCGGCGAACAGGTGGCTTGACACCGGGATGTTCGCGGCTTGCGCCTGCGCTGCGACCTGAAGCCAGCCGGTGACGCCGCCGCACTTCATGACGTCGGGCATGATGAAGTCGCTGGCGCCAGCTGCGATCGCTTCCGCAAAGCCGCGCGGAAACCACCAGTTCTCGCCGGCCTGGATCGGCGTCGGCGAGGTCTCGCGCACCCTGGCGTGGCCGGAGAGATTCTCCTGCGGCACGGGCTCCTCGATCCAGTGCAGATCGTAGGGCGCGAGGCGGGCGATACGGCGGGTGGCCTCGGCGGGATCGAGCGACTGGTTGAAGTCGAGCATCAGCGCCACGTCAGGGCCGAGCAGGGCGCGCACGCCCTTGACCATGCGCTCGTCGTTGGCGACGTCGCCGTCGCCGCCCTTGATCTTGATGCCGCGAAAACCCTGTTCGAGCGAGCGCCGCAGCGCCCGTTCGTCGGCGATGGGATCGACCACGCCGTAGCTGTCATAGGCCCTGATCGGCCGCGTCGAGCCGCCGAGCAGTTCGGCCAGTGGCCGGCCGGCGTTCTGGCCGAGCGCATCCCAGTAGGCCATGTCGAGGCCGGACACCGCCATGCCGACGAGGCCCTGCCAGCTGAGCAGCCTGAATTTGGCGTCCATCGTCGCCATCAAATCGTAGGGCGCGACCGGCCGGCCGGTGAGTTCGCGACCGATCTCCTCGATCAGGTGCACCAGCGGCTTCACGGTCAGCCGGGCATAGGCGAAAATGTAGGCGCGGCCGGTAACGCCCTGATCGGTCTCGACGTCGATCAGCACCAGCGGCGCGGCGTCGATGGTGGTGAAGGCGGTTTTGACGGGCCGGGCGATCGGCACCACGACGCCGCGGGCCTTGACGTTACGGATGGCGGGGACTGACTTGGTCATGCGGGGCCTCCTCCCTCACTCGACAGCGTACCACCTGATCAGCCGGGGCGCTGCCCAGTCGGTGGCAACCTGTTCGACCAGCCAGCGGCCGGCATGTTCGGCGAGAAACGCGATCCGCTGGGTCTGGCCGGGCTCTATGGCGAGGGTATCCAGCCAGAACGGCTTCCAGCCATCGTCGAGCCGGTCGAGCAGCCGGAAGTGATGGCCATGGAGGTGGAATACGGTGGCGATCGCAGCGCGGTTGGTCAGCGCCAGCACCACGACGCGGCCGGCCCTGGCACGAAAAGCGGGTGGGGCGGCGGCCTTGAAGTCAGCGGGTCGAGCCCAATCGGGCGGGGCTCCGAGCGCCAGGTCGAAGCGCTGGGCGTTCTTCAGGTCGAGCTGGGCCGGCAGCCCGTTGGACGGAAGCGGCGGCGCCGGGAGCAGGGGCGCGCGACGCTCAAGCGAGCCCGAGATCGCGAGTTTTCCGATCTGGTGGGCCTCCTTGCCGTCATGCAGCATGATCGAGGCCGAGGCCGCCGTGTCCACGAAGGCGTCGATCCGGCTTCCGGGCGCCAGCACCAGCGCGCCGTTGCGGGCCGGGAACGGCTCGGCGGGCCGGCCGTCGATCGCCATCACGCGCACCTCGTGGTTCTCCAGTTTGACTGCCACGACAGTGCGTTGGGAGGCATTGATGAAGCGCAGCCGCAGCCGCTGGTTGCCGTAGGCTGAGAGCTCGAACGAGGTCTGGCCGTTAAGCGTATAGAGCGGCCTGGTATCCTTCGCCTCGACGCCCGGCGCGATCGCCGTGCCGTCCGGCCGCAAGCGCCATTCCTCGATCAGAAGTATCTCGTCTCGATCTACCGGAACCGATTCGCTTTCGAGGACGATCAGCGACTTGCTGCGGAAGGGCTGGGCCTGGCCGTCGCTGAGCAGGCCGGCATCGCAGAGGAACGTGCCGGCATGACGGAAGGCGAGCCGGAAGGTTTCGCTGGCGCCGGCGGCAAGCGGTGGCCGCACGATCAGCGGCTCAGCGGCACTGGCGCCGTCGACGCCCCGCCAGTGCAGCGCCAGCGGGACCTGCAGCCCGTTACCGACGGCGATCTCGGCCGTCGCGCCGCGCCTGGAGGTGAGGTCGCTCCCGGTCAGTCCCCAGGCTGATGTCTCTGGCCCGTCCGAACGCCACTTCAGTCGCTCCGGGGCAGCTTTCAGGGACAGCGAGGCGGTGGGGGCCGGGGAAGAGGTGCGGCCCTGGGCGAGCGCCGTTGCGGGCCAGATCGGGGCCAGCGCGGCCGCGCCCAAACCGGCCATCAGCCTGCGTCGATCCAGCTCGGATTTGGGGCTTGCCATCAGACCGATGCGGACCATTTTTGAGGTGAGAAGTCCAGTCGCGCCGGCTGCGACGGAAGGGCACAAACACGGCCATTTTTTTGCTGCGAAGGCAGAGGCTCATGTTATAAGCCCGCCGCCCGCGGCATCGCGGCCGGATTGGATGCTATCACGCGGGCGTGGCGGAACTGGTAGACGCGCTGGATTTAGGTTCCAGTGACGAAAGTTGTGGGGGTTCGAGTCCCTCCGCCCGCACCAAGCGCTCTATTCAAGCGTTTGCCTGACGAATTCTGGAGGGCCTATATCCTGAATCGGGATGTTGGGCTCGCCGAGCCACTGGCGCAGGCCGCGAAGGCCATGTGTCGACGAAATATTCACTGTCGGGCCGCAAGGCCCGGCGCAAGCGGAAGAAGATTGACGCCATGCAGGTCACCGAAACCCTCGCCGAGGGATTGAAGCACGAGTTCAAGATCAGCGTTCCCGCATCGGACCTCGATGCCAAGGCGGACGCCAAGCTGGTCGACCTCAAGGACAAGGTGAAGCTCAACGGCTTCCGTCCCGGCAAGGTGCCGGTCAGCCACCTGAAGAAGGTGTATGGCCGCTCCGTGATGGCCGAGACCATCGACCAGACCATCCGCGATACCAACACGCAGATCTTCACCGATCGCGGATTCCGTCTCGCGACCGAGCCGAAGATCACCATGCCGACCGAGCAGAAAGAGGTCGAGGAGCTGCTCGCCGGCAAGAGCGACCTGACCTACACGGTCGCAATCGAGGTAGTGCCGACGATTCAGCTCGCCGATTTCAAGTCGTTCACCGTCGAGAAGCCGGTGGTCGACGTCAGCGACGCCGACGTCGATGATGCGATCAAGCGAATCGCCGACCAGAACAAGCCCTATGCGGCGAAGGCCGACGGCGCCAAGGCCGAAACCGGCGACCGGGTCACCATCAACTTCAAGGGCAGCATCAACGGTGAGCTGTTCGAGGGCGGCACCGGCGAGGGCATCCCGGTCGTGATCGGCACCGGACAGTTCATTCCGGGCTTCGAGGAGCAGCTGATCGGGATGGCTGTCGGCGAGACCCGTACGCTGAAAGTTTCGTTCCCGAAGAACTATGCGAGCGAGAAGCTCGCCGGCCAGCCGGCGGAGTTCGAGACCACCGCAACGCTGATCGAGGCGCCCGGCGAGACCAAGATCGACGACGAATTCGCCAAGACGCTCGGCCTGGAATCGCTCGACAAGCTGAAGGAAGCCGCGCGCGAGCGCCTGGTCGCCGAGTTCGCCGGCGCCACGCGCCAGCGCGTCAAGCGTGCGTTGCTCGACCGTCTCGACGAGACCCACAAATTCGAGGCGCCGCCGTCGCTGATCGAGGAAGAGTTCAACCTGATGTGGAACTCGATCAAGGCCGAGATGGAATCTTCCGGCAAGACCTTCGCCGACGAGAACACCACCGAGGACGCTGCGAAGGAAGAGTACCAGAAGATCGCCGACCGCCGCGTGCGGCTCGGTCTCGTGCTGTCGGAGATCGGCGAGAAGAACAAGATCACCGTGACCGACGACGAGGTCGGCCGCGCCGTGATCGAGCGGGCGCGTTCGATGCCCGGCCGCGAGAAGGAAGTCTGGGACTACTATCGCAACAACGCCAATGCGCTGGCCCAGCTTCGTGCGCCGATCTATGAAGACAAGGTCGTCGACTTCATCCTCGAACTTGCAACCGTGACCGAAAAGAAGGTCTCGCGCGAAGAACTGTTCAAGGAAGAAGACGAGAAGAGCGCGGCCTGACCGTTCCGGTCAGCCTGATGTTAATGATGAACGGCGAAACCGTCGTGTCTGCGGCCTCCGCAGCTATGACTTCGCCGCCGAATCAGCTTGAATTTCCTTGAGTTCGGCACGCGATGGCCCGGCCTTGTCACCGGGAAATTGGCTCATATCTGTGGGCGGCTCGCCTGAGGCGAGTTCTGTGTTGAAGTCCCTGCATCACGGGACGTTCGTCCGCGCGCGGCATGCCTGCCGGCCCTTTGACTGGGAGGCGTTGCCGATGGATGTTCGCCCACTGCCCGATCTTTATTTAACCCTCCTTATCTAACCCTTGGGGTGACTAATGCGCGATCCCGTCGAAACCTACATGAACCTCGTGCCGATGGTGGTCGAGCAGACCAACCGCGGTGAACGCGCCTACGACATTTTCTCGCGGCTTCTGAAAGAGCGCATCATTTTCGTCACCGGACCTGTCGAGGACGGCATGTCGACGCTGACGGTCGCGCAGCTGCTGTTTCTCGAAGCCGAGAATCCGAAGAAGGAAATCTCAATGTACATCAACTCGCCCGGCGGCGTGGTGACATCGGGGCTTGCGATCTACGACACCATGCAGTTCATCCGTCCGCCGGTGTCGACGCTGTGCACCGGGCAGGCGGCCTCGATGGGCTCGCTGCTGCTTGCAGCCGGCGAAAAGGACATGCGCTTCTCGCTGCCGAATTCCCGCATCATGGTGCACCAGCCCTCCGGCGGCTTCCAGGGCCAGGCCACCGACATCATGCTGCACGCCCAGGAGATCCTGAATCTCAAGAAGCGCCTCAACGAGATCTACGTGAAGCACACCGGCCAGACCTACAAGGCGATCGAGGATGCGCTGGAGCGCGACAAGTTCCTGACCGCCGAAATGGCCCGTGACTTCGGTATCGTCGACAAGGTTATCGACAAGCGCCCGGAGGAGACGTCGGCGTCAAAAGCCCCGTAAGGTTACGGGGTTAGCGCATTGCGTTCACCTTAACGGTTGGTTGAATTGGCAAATGGGCCCGGAGGCGGCGCATCTGTGCGCCGCGAGCGCCGAAAGTTCCGCTTTCGTGCCGGTTTTTCGGCGTGGCAATACCGCAACGCTGGTCTGATTTCGTCGACTTATCCTCACGCCAGGGCCGAAAATCACGCTATTGTCACGTTTTCAGGTCGGCTCCCGATTAGCGAATTCTTGATAGTCGGGTGTCAGCATGGTTGGCTGTACGGGATCGATTAGGGTAGCAGGATTCGAACTGGCCGTGATTCGCACGGCGCGTCATGAGTTAAGGGTCTTTTCTGGTACGGAATTTGCTCTATCTACCTTTAAGTCCGGTGACGTGCCGGAATGGGTCGATCGGGTAACGGATCGAACGGCGGACGGAGACGAGAATGAGTAAGGTTGGCACGAGCGACTCCAAGAACACGCTGTATTGCTCGTTCTGCGGCAAGAGCCAGCATGAAGTCCGCAAACTGATCGCGGGTCCAACCGTATTCATCTGCGATGAATGCGTCGAACTCTGCATGGACATCATCCGTGAGGAGAACAAGTCCTCGCTGGTGAAGTCGCGCGACGGCATTCCGACGCCGAAGGAAATCTGCAAGGTGCTGGACGACTACGTGATCGGCCAGAGCCATGCCAAGAAGGTGCTCTCGGTCGCCGTCCACAATCACTACAAGCGGCTCAACCACCAGACCAAGCACAACGACGTCGAACTGGCGAAGTCGAACATCCTGCTGATCGGTCCGACCGGCTCGGGCAAGACGCTGCTGGCGCAGACGCTGGCGCGCATCCTCGACGTGCCGTTCACGATGGCGGATGCGACGACGCTGACCGAAGCCGGCTACGTCGGCGAGGACGTCGAGAACATCATCCTGAAGCTGTTGCAGTCGGCCGACTACAACGTCGAGCGCGCGCAGCGCGGCATCGTTTATATCGACGAAATCGACAAGATCAGCCGCAAGTCCGACAACCCGTCGATCACCCGCGACGTTTCGGGTGAGGGCGTGCAGCAGGCGCTGCTGAAGATCATGGAAGGCACCGTTGCCTCCGTGCCTCCGCAGGGCGGCCGCAAGCACCCGCAGCAGGAGTTCCTGCAGGTCGACACCACCAACATCCTGTTCATCTGCGGCGGCGCCTTCTCGGGTCTGGAGAAGATCATCTCCGCCCGCGGCCGTTCGACCTCGATCGGTTTCGCCGCCCAGGTGCTGGCGCCGGAAGACCGCCGCACCGGCGAGATCTTCCGCCATGTCGAGCCGGAAGACCTGTTGAAGTATGGCCTGATCCCGGAATTCGTCGGCCGTCTGCCGGTCGTGGCGACGCTGGAGGATCTCGACGAGAACTCGCTGAAGAAGATCCTGGTCGAGCCGAAGAACGCGCTGGTGAAGCAATACCAGCGGTTGTTCGAAATGGAGAATATCGAGCTCACCTTCGCCGACGAGGCGCTTGGCGCGGTTGCCCGCAAGGCGATCGAGCGCAAGACCGGCGCGCGCGGACTGCGGTCGATCCTCGAGAGCATCCTGCTCGAGACCATGTTCGACCTTCCGGGCCTCGAAGGCGTCGAAGAAGTTGTGATCTCGCGTGAAGTGGTCGAGGGAACCGCCCGTCCGCTCTACATCTACGCCGACCGTTCGGACCGGGCCGTCGAGAGCAGCGCCAGCGCCTGATCCGGCGCCCGCGAGGTACGATCTGACCATCGAAAAGTCACGGTCGCCGGGGCCTCCGGCGGCCGGTTGTAGCGTACGTGTTTTCGCGCATTTGGCCCGGAATTCCGGGCATTTACTCTGACTTGACACCCCCGCACCCGATAGCCACCTAATGCTCTCGGTGACGAACATCATGCTTGAGATTCGTCGCTAAACGATCCGGTCAAAGGGGCAGCGAAGGCGGCCAGATAACCCGGAACCTCCCGGCACCTTGTGGCGGTTGCGCAAGCGAGCGGACTGCGTGCAAGGGGGCAAAACAGAAGGAACAGGCCATGACAACACCAAAAACCCGGCCAACCATCGTCCTGGGCGAAAGCCACTCTTATCCGGTGCTGCCGCTCCGCGACATCGTCGTATTTCCGCACATGATCGTGCCGTTGTTCGTCGGCCGCGAGAAATCGATCCGCGCCCTCGAAGAGGTGATGAAGAACGACGCCCTGATTCTGCTGGCAACGCAGAAGAACGCGTCCGACGATGATCCAAACCCGGATTCGATTTACGAAGTCGGTACGCTTGCCAGCGTGCTGCAGCTCCTGAAGCTCCCCGACGGCACCGTGAAGGTGCTGGTCGAAGGGCTGGAGCGCGCGCGCGTGGAGAAATACTCCGACCGTGCCGAATATTACGAGGCGACTGCGGTGGCGCTCGCCGACACCGACGCCAACTCGGTTGAAGCCGAGGCGCTGGCGCGCTCGGTCGTGTCTGACTTCGAAAGCTATGTGAAGCTGAACAAGAAGATCTCCGCCGAAGTCGTCGGCGTGGTCCAGGCCATCACCGACTTCGCCAAGCTGAGCGATCAGGTCGCCCAGCATCTCGCCGTCAAGATCGCCGATCGCCAGGGCATCCTGGAGACGTTGTCCGTCACGCAGCGCCTGGAGAAGGTGCTGGGCCTGATGGAGAGCGAAATCTCGGTGCTGCAGGTCGAGAAGCGCATCCGCTCGCGCGTCAAGCGCCAGATGGAGAAGACCCAGCGCGAGTATTACCTGAACGAGCAGATGAAGGCGATCCAGAAGGAGCTCGGTGACGACGAAGGTCGCGACGAGCTGGCCGATCTGGAAGAGAAGATTGCCAAGACCAAGCTTTCCAAGGAAGCGCGGGAGAAGGCGCAGCACGAGCTGAAGAAGCTGCGCCAGATGTCGCCGATGTCCGCGGAAGCGACCGTCGTACGCAACTATCTCGACTGGCTGCTGTCGATTCCGTGGAACAAGAAGTCCAAGGTCAAGAAGGACCTCGAGGCGGCGCAGGCGGTGCTGGACTCCGATCACTACGGGCTCGAGAAGGTCAAGGACCGCATCGTCGAGTATCTCGCGGTGCAGTCGCGCGCCAACAAGCTGACCGGACCGATCCTGTGCCTGGTCGGGCCTCCCGGCGTCGGCAAGACCTCGCTCGGCAAGTCGATCGCGAAGGCGACGGGCCGCGAGTTCGTGCGCGTGTCGCTCGGCGGCGTGCGTGACGAGGCCGAGATCCGCGGTCACCGCCGCACCTATATCGGCTCGATGCCCGGCAAGATCATCCAGTCGATGCGCAAGGCGAAGACCTCGAACCCGCTGTTCCTGCTGGACGAGATCGACAAGATGGGCGCCGACTTCCGCGGCGATCCGTCGTCGGCTTTGCTCGAGGTCCTGGACCCCGAGCAGAACGGCACGTTCGCCGACCACTATCTGGAGGTCGACTACGATCTGTCGAACGTCATGTTCATCACGACCGCGAATACGCTGAATATTCCCGGCCCGCTGATGGACCGCATGGAGATCATCCGGATCGCCGGCTACACCGAGAACGAGAAGGTCGAGATCGCGCGCAAGCACCTGATCCCGAACGCCATCTCCAAGCATGGCCTCGATTCGAAGGAATGGTCGATCGACGACGATGCCCTGCTGCTGATGATCCGCCGCTACACCCGCGAAGCGGGCGTGCGTAACCTGGAGCGTGAGCTGTCGACACTCGCCCGCAAGGCGGTGAAGGAGCTGATGATCTCGAAGAAGAAGTCGGTCAAGGTCACCGAGAAGACTCTCGAAGACTTCCTCGGCGTGCCGAAGTACCGCTTCGGCGAGATCGAAAGCGAGCCGCAGGTCGGTATCGTCACCGGACTTGCCTGGACCGATGTCGGCGGCGAGTTGCTGACCATCGAAGGCGTCATGATGCCCGGCAAGGGCAAGATGACGGTCACGGGCAACCTGCGCGACGTGATGAAGGAGTCGATCTCGGCGGCGGCGTCCTACGTCCGCTCGCGGGCGATCAACTACGGCATCGAACCGCCGATGTTCGACAGGCGTGACATTCACGTCCACGTTCCTGAAGGGGCGACCCCGAAGGACGGACCGTCGGCGGGCGTCGCGATGGCCACCGCGATCATCTCGGTCATGACCGGAATTCCGGTCCGCCACGATGTCGCGATGACCGGCGAGATCACCTTGCGTGGTCGCGTGCTGCCGATCGGCGGGCTGAAGGAGAAGCTCTTGGCTGCCGCGCGTGGCGGCATCAAGACGGTGCTGATCCCCGAGGACAACGCCAAGGATCTCACGGAGATTTCCGATGCGATCAAGGGCGGCATGGACATCATCCCGGTCGCAAGGCTGGATGAGGTGGTCGCCAAGGCGCTGGTCCGCACCCCGGTGCCGATCGTCTGGGAAGAGGACACCACCAAGGTGGACGTCAAGCCCGACGGCGGCGACGAAGCGGCGGGCGGCCTGACCGCCCACTGAGACCTCTATCGATAGTCGATCAAACGGCGCCTCCGGGCGCCGTTTTTGTTTGCGCGGCACGGCTTGCGCCGGGGGGCAGGGCGGGGCTAAACAGGCGAAGGTTAAGGGCGGCTAGCTCAGCTGGTTAGAGCATCTCGTTTACACCGAGAGGGTCGGGAGTTCGAATCTCTCGCCGCCTACCAGCCTTCGCCCTGCGGGCTATGGCTGGGCAGGCCAGTCTTCGCGGCGGTGGTGCCGCCAGCGTGCTGCGCGCAGGGCGAAGGCTGTCGCGCCGTAGCTCGAAGAGCGTAGGCGGACTGATCCCGAACCCGTTCAAGGGGAACGCGCGAATGGACGCCACCAACACCCACGATCAGAACGCCGACCAGGTCGCCTACTGGAATGGTCCCGCAGGCCAGCGCTGGGCCGATCGCCAGGCGGCGCAGGATGTGCTGCTCAAGCCGGTCGCCGATCTCGTTGTCGACCGCGCCGGCTTCAGGCCGGGCGAGCGCGTCATCGATGTCGGCTGCGGTAGCGGCGCTACCACGATCGCATTCGCACGAAAGGTTGCGCCGTCGGGGCATGTGCTCGGCGTCGATGTCTCGGGTCCGATGCTGGAGCGGGCGCGGCAGGCTGCGCCGAAAGACTTGCCGATCGAATTCGCGCTAGCGGATGCGACCGTCTATCCGTTCGAGCCTGCGAGTTTCGACGTGCTGGCGTCGCGGTTCGGCGTGATGTTCTTTGCCGATCCCGCGCTGTCGTTTGCTAACATGCGCAAGGCGCTGCGGCCGTCGGGCCGACTGGCTTTCGCCTGCTGGCGTGAGCCGCGCGAAAACCCGTTCTTCATGGCGCCGCTTGCGGCGGCCTACAAGCACGTACCAAAACTGCCGCCGCAGGGGCCGGAAGATCCCGGGCCGTTTGCCTTCGCCTCGGAAGCACGCGTCCGCCGCATCCTCGACGCGGCCGGCTTTACCGGCGTCGAATTGGAGGCGTGTCCGTTGCTGCTCGACGCAGCCATCGGCCGCGGGCTCGACGGCGCCGTGCAGGGCGCGCTCGAAATCGGGCCGGTCAGTCGCGCGCTCGACGGCCAGCCCGAGGCACTGCGTATTGCCGCCGCGAACGAGATCCGCGAAGCGCTGACGCCGTTCGCCAAGGGGGACGCGGTGCTGCTGCCGGCATCGGTCTGGGTTGTCACGGCGAGGGCGTCGTAACCGCGTCATTGCAAGCCAATGGGTCGCGCGCATTCGCGCCCGATGACAGGGGCTGCGAAGCGATCCATAGCGCGGCGAGTGAGACTTCGTCATTCCGGGGCGTGCGCAGCACGAGCCCGGAATCCATCTATCCACAATTTGTGAGGCGAAATGGATTCCGGGCTCGCGACTTCGTCGCGCCCCGGAATGACGGAGTGAGAGAACCCCGGATCGCCATCGCCACGTCACCAAATCGCCTGACGATTCATCTACGTCCACTGCGATGGGCTGGCGACAACGCGAATGGGTATGGCGACGATGCGCTGGTCCGATCTGACGCTCACTCCGGCTCTGACCGGGCTGGTGATGGTTGCACTGCTTGTGGTGGGCGCGATCGCCGTTCGCGTTGTCACCGCGTCCGACCAGCGCGAGGCCCGCACGCATGCCGCCGGCGAGACCCGCGGCCAAGGGGGCCTGGATCGAGGCGTCAATCAGCGCGCCACGGACCGGGACAATCCGGACGGCGGTATCCGGGGCCTCAGGGGGACGCTGGAATAAGGGCCTTCGCCTGACGACAACTCGCGACGCCGTGAGATACCGCGAGGAGCGCTATTTGATCGTCGCCGTCACGGTGATGACCGACGTGCCGGAAGCCCTCGGCCCCTGGCCTGTCGCCTTGATGGCGAAAGTGTCGTTTCCTTTGTACCTGGCCTTCGCCTTGTATTCGTACGTGGTCAGGTTGACCTTTTTCAGCTTGCCATATGAAGGCTTCTTGAAAATTTCCGAGCTGCTCACGGTGCCCCGTATCGTGATCGGAAACAGGCAGCTTTGTCCCGGCGCGACGCTGATGTCGCCGCTCGAGTTCTCGCCCCAGTCCGCAAGTTCCACCAGTTTCGGGCAGTCCGGGGCGGCCAGCGCTTCTGTTGCCGGCAGCGAGGCTGTGACTGCCACGACAAGCGCCAGGGCGACGACTTCAGACGATCGCATGGTGGACTCCTCGCTTGTAAACCGCACCCTTCGCTGACGCGGCGGAACCCCGGCGAAGGTTCAGGCCCGTTCCTCCCAGATCATCGCCAGGTGCACGATGGTCTCCGCCGCCTTTTCCATGTCCTGCCGGCTGACCCATTCCAGCCGCGAATGGAAGGCGTGTTCGCCGGCGAAGATGTTGGGGCAGGGCAGGCCCATGAACGACAGCCGCGAGCCGTCGGTGCCGCCGCGGATCGAGCCGCGCACCGGTGTCAGGCCGGCGCGCTCGATCGCCTCGATGGCGTAGTCGACGATCTCGGGATGGCCGTCGATCACCTGCTTCATGTTGCGGTACTGCGGCGTGACCTCCATCCGGTATGTCGAGCGCGGATAATCCTTCATCACGCCCTTGACGATGGATTCGAGCAGCTCTTCCTTTTCCGCGAGCCCCTCGTCGGTGAAGTCGCGCACGATGAAGCCGATGGTGGCTTTCTCCAGCGCCCCCGAAATGCCGATCGGATGCAGGAAGCCTGCCTTGCCCTCGGTGGTCTCCGGCGAGCAGGTGTCCTTTGGCAGCCGATCGACGATGGCGGCCGCGATCTTGATCGCGTGCTCCATCTTGCCCTTGGCAAAGCCCGGATGGGTCGAGACGCCCTCGATGGCGATGGTGGCGCCGTCGGCGGAGAAGGTCTCATCCTCGATGCAGCCCGCGCTTTCGCCGTCCATCGTGTAGGCGAACCGAGCCCCGAGCTTCTTCAGGTCGACCTTGTCGACGCCGCGGCCGATCTCTTCATCCGGCGTGAACAGGATCTTGATGGTGCCGTGCTTGATCTGCGGGTTCTGAACGAGGAACTGCGCCGCATCCATGATCTCCGCGACGCCGGCCTTGTTGTCGGCCCCCAGCAGCGTGGTGCCATCGGTCGTGATGATGTCGTTGCCGATCTGGTCGGCGAGCGCAGGATGCTCGGCCGCTCGGATCACCTGGGTCGGGTCGGCCGGCAGCACGATGTCGCCGCCTTGATAATTCTTCACGATCTGCGGCTTGACGTTAGCCCCGGTGCAGTCGGGCGAGGTGTCCATGTGCGAGCAGAAGCAGATTACTGGAACCTGTTTGTCGGTTGTGGCCGGGATCGTGGCGTAGACATAGCCGTGCTCGTCGAGATGGGCATCGGCAATGCCGATGGCCTGCAATTCGGCGGCGAGCATGCGGCCGAGGTTTTTCTGTTTCTCGGTGGAGGGGCATGTCGGCGAGGCCGGGTCCGACTGCGTATCGATCAGGACATAGCGCAGGAACCGCTCGGTGACGGTGTGGGTAAAGGCGAGGGGCGTAGCCAGCATGACGACCGCAACAACATGAGAAGGGATGCGCTCTATAACAGAAAAGCGCCATTCCGGGGCTGTGCCGGAATGGCGCTTCCAGAGGAACCGGATCGGACGGGCGTCAGACCGCTTCCTTGAGTTCCTTGGAGGCGCGGAAGGCGACCTTCTTGCTGGCCTTGATCTGGATCGGTTCGCCGGTAGCGGGGTTGCGGCCCACGCGGGCGGCGCGCTTGCGGACCTGGAGGATGCCGAGGCCGACGATGCGGATGCGCTCGCCCTTCTTCAGGTGCTTGGTGATGTTGCCGACCAGGTCGGTCAGGATCGCCTCAGCGGCCTTCTTCGACAATTCATGGTCATCCGCCAGCGCCGCCGCCAGGTGCTTGAGCGTGATGGTAGCCGGGGATGCTGCTTTCTTTGCCATAACTGGCCCTCCTCGTTGGCAATGGCTTTCGAGCGTTCGCAAATACCGGTCTGACGCCGGAAAACGCGTCGCAGGGTGAGCTTGAGTCCGCAGGTCCCGATCATATGGGTACGCAAGGGCTTCAAGAAACCCAACTGTATCAGGCCTAAAACGATTCGGCTGTTGGGTATCCGCGCTGTTAGGCCCTAAAACAGGCGCTTATTTGCATCGGTGTCAAAGAAGTGCCCATTTGACGGGGGGATCTGCAACGTCCTTGACTATGCGGAAGCGGCCCTTTATGCCCTCGGTTCTGCGCGGGTCAGGATCTGATTACGGCATCCGCGGGAGTAGCTCAGTTGGTTAGAGCGCCGCCCTGTCACGGCGGAGGCCGCGGGTTCGAGTCCCGTCTCTCGCGCCAGTTTCTGGCGCAAACAACGAACACGCAACAAAAAGGCCGCCCCGAGGGCGGCCGTTTTTATTCCAATTGGATCGATTTTGCTTAGCGGACGGTCGAGGTGTTCGCGCTGGTGACGACCACTGGCTTGCCGGCCTTAACGACCTGGGCGGTCTGGCTGTAATCCGCACCGGTGCGCGCCGAAATGCCGAACGCCGCAACCGCGATGCCGGCCACGAGGGCGACAACCACGATCTTCAGGTGGGTACCGCGATCCGCCGAGTGAATGGAATGGTTCATCTAAGCCTCCCGGACGACTCTGCGTCCTCTGTTGCGGAGAGATTTACTGGCCATCTGTTTCAGGATGGTTTCGCGGTTCCCTCAAAATGGTTTCATCTCGCCGGTTTTTTGCCTTTTTCATTGCGGGCCTCCGTGATGAAGCGCACACAGCGGAGATAAATCACTTGGCGCGTGAGCGGGTGGGGTGAAAACTGCAGTGATAACAATGAGAAGCGTGCGATGCGTCCGGGTCAGGAGGATCGCTGGATGTGCACACGGGCCGACTGCGTGACCAGGGGCAGCAGGCAATGGCGAAATCGCACGGCGCGGACGTCATGGACGTTCCCCAGCGCATGCTCGGGCTTGCCGGCGAGCGTGATGAGGCGATGTGCAGCACGACGGCGTGCCAAGGCTGGAGTGTCGACCGATCCGTCAATTGGGGCGCGCGGAACGCTATCAACGATCTTCATTTCATATCGTCCGATCGCCGCGTTCGATCGCGATCGCCGGCCTTGGCACCGGCCAGCTTTGTTGGCAGAGGTTTGTGAATGAACCAGAAACCCGTCAAGCAGGCCGCGCCTGTGGCCGTTGCAGCGAACGATGCCGAGCTGGCGCCGATCACGGCGATGCTGTCGTCGCGGCTGATCGTGCTGGCCAATCTGCTCAAGCGTGGCGCGATCCTGCGCTACAAGCGGCTGGTAGGGCTCTCGCCTGTGGAATTCGGATTAGTGGCCTCCCTGGGGCGGCAGCCGCCGATGAGCGTGATCCGGCTCGCGGAGGCGGTCGGCATGGACAAGGGGCAGATCAGCCGGGCACTGGCCGAACTGGTCTCGCGCAAGCTGGTCGCCAAGCAGATCAACCCGCGCGACAACAGGGAGACGCTGGTGTGCCTGACCAAGGTGGGGCTGGCGGCCCACGACACGATTTTCGCGGGCGCGCAGGATCGCAACGGGCGGCTGCTGGAACAACTCGGCAAGGAGGAGCTGGCGGCTTCTCGACCAGATCGATCGTCTCGCCGAGACCGCCGCCGCGATGCTCGCGGACGAGAAGGACCAGGCCTGAGGGCGCGGCAGGAACGCAACACTTTTTCGCGTTCTGCAAGCACGCCAGGGGCAGGGAGTGACGCCAAAGCGGCTCGTCTTGCGCCCTCTGTTGCGCTGCGCTAAGCCTCAAGAACCATTCCAATCAACGAATCTGCGGCAGTCCGAAACCGCAGGAAAAGGCTACGCCGATGACCGGCATCCTGCAGAACTACCTTCCACTTGTCGTGTTCATCGGAGTGGCGAGCCTGATCGGCCTGGCGCTCCTGATCGCCCCGTTCCTCGTCGCCTTCCAGCAGCCGGATCCGGAAAAGCTGTCCGCCTATGAATGCGGATTCAACGCTTTTGACGATGCCCGCATGAAGTTCGACGTCCGCTTCTACCTGGTCGCGATCCTCTTCATCATCTTCGACCTCGAAGTGGCGTTCCTGTTTCCGTGGGCGGTCGCGTACGGCAAGCTCGGGGTCACCGGCTTTTGGACGATGATGGTGTTCCTCACCGTCCTCACGATCGGATACGTTTACGAGTGGAAGAAAGGCGCGCTCGAATGGGATTGAGCCCGACAGCAACCCGTGGCTCTTCGCCCGCCATTGCGCAGGCACCGAAGGGTATTCTCGATCCCGCCACCGGGAGGCCGGTCGGCGCCAACGATCCGTTCTTCCTCGAGGTCAATCACGAGCTCTCCGACAAGGGTTTCTTCGTCGCCGCTGCCGACGATCTGATCACCTGGGCGCGCACCGGCTCGCTGATGTGGATGACGTTCGGTCTCGCCTGCTGCGCGGTCGAGATGATGCAGGTGTCGATGCCGCGCTACGACGTGGAGCGATTCGGCTTTGCGCCGCGCGCCTCGCCGCGGCAGTCCGACGTCATGATCGTGGCGGGCACGCTGACCAACAAGATGGCGCCGGCGCTGCGCAAGGTCTACGACCAGATGCCCGAGCCGCGCTACGTGATCTCGATGGGGTCGTGCGCCAACGGCGGCGGCTACTATCACTATTCCTACTCGGTCGTGCGCGGCTGCGACCGCATCGTGCCGGTGGATATCTACGTGCCCGGATGCCCGCCGACGGCGGAAGCGCTGTTGTACGGCGTGCTGTTGCTGCAGAAGAAGATCCGGCGCATCGGGACCATCGAACGCTAAGGTTACAGGTAATGGACGACGGCAAGCTCGACGCCCTTGGGCAGACGATTGTTAGCGCGCTTGGCGGCGCGGCCTCTGCCCATTTGGTCGCGTTCAACCAGCTCACGGTCACGGTCGAGGCGGAAAAAATCGTCGAGGTCATGACGCATCTGCGCGACGATCCGGCGCTTCGCTTCGTCAACATCATCGACGTCACGGCGGTGGACTATCCCAGCCGCGAGAAGCGCTTCGACGTGGTCTATCATTTGCTGTCGCCGACCCTGAACGAACGCATCCGCGTGCGCGCCGAAGCCGACGAAACCACCCAGGTGCCGTCGATCATCGACGTGTTTCCCGGCGCCGACTGGTTCGAGCGCGAGGCCTACGACCTCTACGGCGTGATCTTCACCGGCCATCCCGACATGCGCCGGCTGCTGACCGACTACGGCTTCGACGGCCATCCCTTGCGCAAGGATTTCCCGCTCACCGGCTTCGTCGAGGTGCATTACGACGACCAGGAGAAGCGGGTGCTCTACGAGCCCGTCCGCCTCAACCAGGAATTCCGCAAATTCGATTTCCTCTCGCCGTGGGAAGGCGCGGACTATCCGCTGCCCGGCGATGAGAAGGCTGAGCCGAAGGCCTGACCACCATGAATGAACAGAACCTGCGAAATTTCACGATCAATTTCGGGCCGCAGCATCCGGCCGCGCATGGTGTGTTGCGCCTAGTATTGGAGTTGGACGGCGAGGTCGTTGAGCGTGTCGATCCGCATATCGGGCTTTTGCATCGCGGCACCGAAAAGCTGATCGAGCAGAAGACCTATCTGCAGGCGATTCCCTATTTCGACCGGCTCGATTACGTCGCGCCAATGAACCAGGAGCATGCGTTCTGCCTCGCGGCGGAGAAACTACTTGGCATCACGGTGCCGCGCCGCGGGCAACTGATCCGCGTGCTCTATTGCGAGATCGGCCGCATCCTGTCGCATCTGCTCAACGTCACCACGCAGGCGATGGACGTCGGCGCGCTGACCCCGCCGCTGTGGGGTTTTGAGGAGCGCGAAAAGCTGATGGTGTTCTATGAGCGCGCCTCCGGCTCGCGCATGCATGCGGCGTTCTTCCGCGTCGGCGGCGTGCATCAGGACCTGCCGCCGAAGCTGATCGACGATATCGACGCCTGGTGCGATCCGTTCCTGCAGGTGGTCGCCGATCTCGAAACGCTGTTGACCGGCAACCGCATCTTCAAGCAGCGCAACGTCGACATCGGCGTCGTCTCGCTGAAGGAAGCCTGGGAGTGGGGCTTCTCCGGCGTGATGGTGCGCGGCTCGGGCGCGGCCTGGGACCTGCGCAAGGCGCAGCCTTACGAATGCTACGCCGAGATGGATTTCGACATCCCGATCGGCAAGAACGGCGATTGCTACGACCGCTACTGCATCCGCATGGAAGAGATGCGCCAGTCGGTGCGCATCATGAAGCAGTGCATCGCCAAGCTGCGCGCGCCTGACGGGCAGGGGCCGGTCGTGGTCGAGGACAACAAGATCGCGCCTCCCCGCCGCGGCGAGATGAAGCGCTCGATGGAAGCGCTGATCCATCACTTCAAGCTCTATACCGAAGGCGTTCACGTGCCGGCCGGCGAGGTCTATGCCGCAGTCGAAGCGCCGAAGGGCGAGTTCGGCGTCTATCTGGTCTCGGACGGCACCAACAAACCCTACAAGTGCAAGATCCGCGCGCCGGGCTTCGCCCATCTGCAGGCGATGCACCACATCTGCAAAGGCCACCTGCTCGCCGACGTCTCGGCCATCCTCGGTTCGCTCGACATCGTGTTCGGAGAGGTCGACCGGTGATGGCGCAGGCGCCCATCCAGTTTGACCGGGCTTCGGGTGCGCTTGAAGGCGTCAACGCGTGGGAGCGTCTGGCTGCAATGGCGCTGACGCTGGGGTCTAAGGTGGGCGCGCATTTCTCGCACCGCGGCTACAACATGTGCGCCAACCTGCTACGCACGACGCTGCCGGAGCGCGGCATCCAGGTCAAACTCAACCCGGACGCCATCTTCGAGTTTCCCTATGGCGACGGCTATTGGAGCAAGCTGCTCAACCGCACTTACCACTACGAAGACGAACTCGAACTGCTGTTCAAGGACTCCGCCGACGTCGACTACACGCTGCTCGATTGCGGCGCCAATTACGGCTACTGGTCAGTGCTGGTGTCGAGCAGGCCGTTCGGTTCGCACAAGGCGATCGCGATCGAACCGTCAGGGCAGAATTTCCCGAAGCTCGCCAACAACGCCCGGATCAACGGCAACCGGTTCGAGGCGATGAAATGCGCGATCGGCGCCGCGCGCGGCACCGCGCGGCTGTCCGGCACCAAGCACGAGGCGTTTTCCATCGCCGGCGACCAGTCCGGCGGCGAGGAAGTGCCGGTTCTCGCGCTCGACGATCTGCTCGATGACGGCAAGATCGCGCCCGGCGGCAAGTACCTGATCAAGCTCGACGTCGAGGGCGTCGAGATCGAGGCCATGAAGGGCGGCACCCGGCTGATGCAGGGCGACAGCGTGCTGCTGTGCGAGGAGCACGGCAACGATCCCGCTCACACCGTGTCGCGCTACATCCTCGAACAGACCCCGCTGAAGCTGATCGTCTACGATCCGCGCAGCAATCGCCTTGAAACCGTGACCGACCTTTCGATTCTGGACCGGATCAAGGTTTCAACCCATGTCGGCTACAACGTGTTCGGCACCGCAAGTGCATTCTGGCTCGCCCGGATCGATGCGCTCAATGCGAAAGCCGCGCGCCGCGTGCAATGAGAGACTGAACGATGTCCGTCCGCCGCCTCGCACCGAAGGAACTGCAGCCCGCGAGTTTTACGTTCTCGGATGAGAATCTCGCCTGGGCCAAGGCGCAGATCGCGAAATATCCGCCGGGACGCCAGGCGTCCGCAGTGATTGCGATCCTGTGGCGCGTCCAGGAGCAGCACGAGGGATGGGTTTCGGAAGCCGCGATCCGCGCCGTCGCCGATCTCCTGGAGATGCCCTACATCCGCGTGCTGGAAGTGGCGACGTTCTACACGATGTTTCAGCTGCAGCCGGTCGGCAAGAAGGCCCATGTGCAGGTCTGCGGCACCACGCCGTGCCGCCTGCGCGGCGCCGGCGACCTGATCGAAGTCTGCCAGCACCGCATCCATCACGACCCCTTTGAGCTTTCCAAGGACGGCAATTTCAGCTGGGAGGAGGTCGAGTGCCTCGGCGCCTGCGTGAATGCGCCGATGGTGCTGATCTGGAAAGACACCTACGAGGACCTGACCGCGGAAAGTTTCGGCAAGGTGCTGGACGGCTTTGCGTCGGGTAATCCGCCGAAGCCCGGACCGCAGATCGACCGTCAGTTCTCGGCGCCGGTGGGCGGCCCGACGACGCTGAAGGAAACCACATGAGCCGTCGCGGGACGTTGGCCGTGGACGGGTCGGAGAGGGACAGCGCGATGAAGAACTGGCGCTATATCGGCATGCACGCCGTTGCGGCGGCCGCGTTCATTTTCCTGCTGCAGCGCTACGCGCTGAGCGCGACGCTCGAATCCAGCCTGTTGTGGGCGCTGACCTTCGGCGGTTGCGCCGCGGGGCTGGCCTACGCGCAGTCCAATCGTTGATCCCTAGGAAGCTTCAAGTCATGCTCGACGACAAGGATCGCATCTTCAAGAACCTCTACGGCCTTCATGACTGGGGGCTGGAGGGCGCGCGCCGCCGTGGCGCATGGGACGGCACCAAGGCGATCATCGACAAGGGCCGCGACTGGATCATCAACGAGATGAAGGCCTCCGGCCTGCGCGGACGCGGCGGGGCGGGCTTTCCGACCGGGCTGAAATGGTCGTTCATGCCCAAGGAGTCCACCGACGGCCGGCCGAGCTACCTCGTGGTCAATGCCGACGAGTCCGAGCCCGGCACCTGCAAGGACCGCGAGATCATGCGGCACGATCCGCATCTTTTGATCGAGGGCTGCCTGCTCGCCAGCTTCGCGATGAACGCGCATGCCTGCTACATCTATGTGCGCGGCGAGTTCATCCGTGAGCGCGAGCATTTGCAGGCCGCGATCGATCAGGCTTATGAGGCCAAGCTGGTCGGCAAGGACAACCTCAACGGCTGGCCGTTCGACATCTATGTCGCGCATGGCGCCGGCGCCTATATCTGCGGCGAGGAAACCGCGCTGCTCGAAAGCCTCGAAGGCAAGAAGGGCCAGCCGCGGCTGAAGCCGCCATTCCCGGCCAATGTCGGCCTCTATGGCTGCCCGACCACCGTCAACAACGTCGAATCCATTGCGGTTGCGCCCGACATCCTGCGCCGCGGGGCGGCGTGGTTCGCCGCGATCGGCCGGCCCAACAATGTCGGCACCAAGCTGTTCTGCGTGTCCGGTCATGTCGAACGGCCCTGCAACGTCGAAGAGGCGATGGGGATTCCGTTCCGCGAACTGATCGAGCGCCATTGCGGCGGCATTCGCGGCGGCTGGGATAATCTGAAGGCCGTGATCCCCGGCGGATCATCCGTGCGCATGGTGCCGGCCGAGCAGATCATCGACACGCCGATGGATTTCGACAGCCTCGGCAAATTGCGCTCCGGCCTCGGCACCGCCGCCGTGATCGTGATGGACAAGTCGACCGACCTGATCCGGGCGATCGCGCGCATTTCCTATTTCTACAAGCACGAGAGCTGCGGCCAGTGCACGCCGTGCCGCGAAGGCACGGGCTGGATGTGGCGGGTGCTGAGCCGCATGGCCGACGGCCGCGCCCACAAGCGCGAGATCGACATGCTGCTGGAAGTGACGAAGCAGGTCGAAGGCCACACCATCTGCGCGCTCGGCGACGCGGCGGCGTGGCCGATCCAGGGCCTGATCGCGCATTTCCGGCACGAGATCGAGGAGCGGATCGCCGAGTATTCGCACAAGGCCGATATCGACGATATCGGCGTGCGCGATCCCGTGAACATGGTCGCGGCGGAGTAGGGATGACGATGTCCGAGCAGGGCCTGAATTGGCAGAAGTACGGCACGCTGGCGCAGTTGGCGCAGGCGACCGTTGCGCTGCTCGGCTTTGCTGCGATCCTGTTCCAGATCAACGAGGTCCGTACCGGTAACGACGCGGCGACCGCACGCCAGGCCTTCCTTGGCTACACGGAGCTCGCGTTCAACAATCCGAAATACGCCCAGCCGGACTACGAAAAGATCAAATCCGGCAGCCGCGAGGATCGCGTGCAGTATGAGAGCTTCGTCTCTTATTTCCTGTATGCCTGCGAGGAGGCGATTGCTGCCTTCAAGAACAAGCGCGAATGGCAGGCCTCCTGCGATTACGACCTGAAGCCGCACCTGCCGTTCCTCTGCGAGAAGAACGCGGCGCAGCCGGCCTGGCTCGCCACCTATGGCGCCGAGACCCAGAAATGGATCACGGCGTCGCTGAAGACCGCCAGCGTTACACCGCCAGACTGCAAGCTGGGAAAGACCTGAGACAGCAATGACCAAACTCATCATCGACGGCAAAGAGATCGATGTGCCTGCGGAATACACGCTGCTGCAGGCCTGCGAGGCCGCGGGCGCCGAAATTCCGCGCTTCTGCTACCATGAGCGGCTGTCGATCGCCGGCAATTGCCGGATGTGCCTGGTCGAGGTGAAGGGCGGCCCGAAGCCGGTCGCAAGCTGCGCCTGGGGCGTGCGCGACTGCCGGCCGGGTCCGAAGGGCCAGCCGCCGGAAATCTCGACGCGTTCGCCGATGGTGAAGAAGGCGCGCGAAGGCGTGATGGAGTTCCTGCTGATCAACCACCCGCTGGATTGCCCGATCTGCGACCAGGGCGGCGAGTGCGATCTGCAGGACCAGGCGATGGGCTACGGCGTCGATACTTCGCGCTTTGCCGAGAACAAGCGCGCGGTCGAGGACAAGTATCTCGGCGCGCTCGTCAAGACCTCGATGAACCGCTGCATCCAGTGCACGCGCTGCGTTCGCTTCTCGGCCGAAGTGGCCGGAGCCCCTGAAATGGGCGCGACCGGCCGTGGCGAGGACATGGAGATCACGACCTACCTGGAGCAGGCGCTGACCTCGGAGCTGCAGGGCAACCTCGTCGATATCTGCCCCGTCGGCGCGCTGACCTCGAAACCCTACGCGTTTGCCGCGCGTCCGTGGGAGCTCGGCAAGACCCAGTCGGTCGACGTCATGGATGGCGTCGGCTCCGCGATCCGCGTCGACACCCGCGGCCGCGAGGTGATGCGGATCCTGCCGCGCATCAACGAGGCCGTGAACGAGGAATGGATCTCCGACAAGACCCGCCACATCGTGGACGGCTTGCGGACGCAGCGCCTCGATCGGCCCTATGTTCGCGAGAACGGCCAGCTCCGCGCCGCCTCCTGGCAGGAGGCCTTTGCCGCGATCGCGGCCAGGACCGCCCGCATCGACGGCAAGCGTATCGGCGCGATCGCCGGTGATCTCGCCGCGGTCGAGGAGATGTTCGCGCTGAAGGAACTGCTGGCGAAATGCGGCTCCGCCAATCTGGCGGTGCAGGGCGGCGACGCCTTCGCCGGTGCGGGCCGGGCGTCCTATATCTTCAATCCGACCATTGCCGGCATCGACCAGGCCGACGCGCTCTTGATCATCGGTTCCAACCCGCGCCGGGAAGCCGCCGTGCTCAACGCGCGCATCCGCAAGCGCTGGCGCACCGGGCAGCTCAAGGTCGGCGTGATCGGCGCCAAGGCCGACCTTACCTACGACTACGACTATCTCGGCGCAGGAGCGGACTCGCTCAACGATCTTGCCGCCGGCAAGCATTCGTTTGCCGAGGTGCTGAAGGGTGCCAAGAACCCGATCGTGCTTGTCGGTAGCGGTGCGCTGGACCGGCATGACGGCGCGGCGGTGCTGGCGCTGGCGGCCAAGGTCGCGAGCAGCGTCGGGGCGCTGAAGGACGGCTGGAACGGCTTTGCCGTGCTGCAGGATACCGCGTCGCGCGCCGGTGCGCTCGACATCGGCTTTGCGGCCGGTGCCGACGGCCTCAATCTCGCGCAGATGACGACCTTCGGCACGCTCGACGTGCTGTTCCTGCTCGGCGCCGATGAGGTGAAGGTGCCGGATCAAACGTTCGTGGTCTATATCGGCACCCATGGCGACCGCGGCGCGCATCGCGCCGACGTCATCCTGCCGGGTGCGGCCTACACCGAGAAATCCGGCATCTTCGTCAACACCGAGGGCAGGGTGCAGATCGCCAGCCGCGCGGCGTTCCCGCCCGGCGAGGCACGCGAGGACTGGGCGATCCTGCGCGCGCTGTCTGATGTCATGGGCAAGAAGCTGCCCTATGATTCCCTGCAGGCGTTGCGCCAGGCGCTGTCGAAGGCGGTGCCGCATATGATGCGGATCGACCAGATCGCGCCCGGCAACGCCGGCGACGTGAATACGCTGGTGGGCAAGAAGGCCGGCAAGATCGACAAGACGCCGTTCATGAGCTCGGTCGAGGATTTCTACCTGACCAACCCGATCGCGCGGGCATCGGCGGTGATGGCCGAATGTTCCCGGCTGGCGGCCGGGCGAATGCTGACGGCAGCGGAGTGAGCGTGACCTGATGGCTGATTTTTTCGCAAGCTCGTTCTGGACCGGCTTCCTCTGGCCGCTGATCGTGATGCTCGCGCAGAGCGTCCTGCTGCTGGTCGTGCTGCTGGTGGCGATCGCCTACATCCTGCTCGCCGACCGCAAGATCTGGGCGGCGGTACAGATCCGCCGCGGACCGAACGTGGTCGGACCGTGGGGCCTGCTGCAATCCTTCGCCGACCTTCTGAAATTCGTGCTGAAGGAGCCGATCATCCCGTCAGGCTCCAACAAGGGCGTGTTCCTGCTGGCGCCGCTGGTATCCTGCGTGCTGGCGCTCGCCGCCTGGGCGGTGATCCCGATGGATCTCGGCTGGGTGATCGCGGACATCAATGTCGGCGTGCTCTACATCTTTGCGATCTCGTCGCTGTCGATCTACGGCATCATCATGGCCGGCTGGTCGTCGAACTCGAAATATCCGTTCCTGGCGGCGCTGCGTTCGGCGGCGCAGATGGTGTCCTACGAAGTCTCGATCGGCTTCGTCATCATCACGGTGTTGCTGTGCGCAGGTACGCTCAATCTCTCTGCCATTGTGGAAGCGCAGAACACCCGGGGCATCGGCAGCCTGATCGGCCTGCCGCAGCTTACCATCCTGAACTGGTATGTCTGGCCGCTGTTCCCGATGTTCGTGGTGTTCTACGTCTCGGCGCTGGCTGAGACCAACCGCCCGCCGTTCGATCTGGTGGAAGCGGAGTCCGAACTGGTCGCCGGCTTCATGGTCGAATACGGCTCGACGCCGTATCTCCTGTTCATGCTCGGCGAATATGTCGCGATCACCACGATGTGCGCGCTGGCGACGATCATGTTCCTCGGCGGCTGGCTGCCGCCGGTGGACCTGCCGCCGTTCAACTGGGTCCCGGGCGCGGTCTGGTTCGCGCTGAAGCTGTTCTTCATGTTCTTCCTGATCGCGATGGCGAAGGCAATCGTGCCGCGCTACCGCTACGATCAACTGATGCGGCTTGGCTGGAAGGTGTTCCTGCCGTTGTCGCTGGCGATGGTGGTGATTGTGGCCGGCGTGCTGCAAATCGCCGGCATCGCGCCGAAGTGAGGTCGCCATGAGCGTCAATGTCAACGCAACCGCCCGCTCGCTTCTGCTGAGCGAATTCGTATCGGCGTTCTTCCTCGCCATGCGCTATTTCTTCAAGCCGAAGCCGACGCTGAACTATCCCTTCGAGAAGGGGCCGATCTCGCCGCGTTTCCGCGGCGAGCACGCGCTGCGCCGCTATCCGAACGGCGAGGAGCGCTGCATCGCCTGCAAGCTGTGCGAGGCGATCTGCCCGGCGCAGGCGATCACGATCGAGGCCGGCCCGCGCCGCAACGACGGCACCCGCCGCACCGTGCGCTACGACATCGACATGGTGAAATGCATCTATTGCGGCCTGTGCCAGGAAGCCTGCCCGGTCGATGCCATCGTCGAGGGACCGAATTTCGAATTCGCGACCGAGACCCGCGAGGAACTCTACTATGACAAGGCGAAACTGCTCGCCAATGGCGACCGCTGGGAGCGCGAGATTGCAAAATCCATCGAACTCGACGCGCCGTACCGGTGAGGTGAGGGCATGATCGCACGCTACATATTCACGTCATTCCGGGGCACGCGAAGCGTGAACTACGATGTGCAAGTGCACATCGGAGAATCTCGAGATTCCGGGTCTGGTCCTTCGGACCATCTACGATGCGCGATTGCGCATCGGAGAATGACGGGGGAAACCTTCGCATGATCCTACCCGCGCTGTTCTTCTACATGTTTGCCGGCATCTGCGTGGCGTCGGCGGTGATGGTGATTGTGTCGCGCAATCCCGTGCACTCGGTGCTGTACCTGATCCTGGCGTTCGTCAACGCGTCCGGCCTGTTCATCCTGCTGGGCGCCGAATTCCTCGCGATGATCCTGGTCGTGGTCTATGTCGGCGCGGTCGCGGTGCTGTTCCTGTTCGTGATCATGATGCTCGACGTCGATTTCGTCGAACTGCGCGAGGGTTTCCTGGAATATCTGCCGATCGGCCTCGTGATCGGCGCGATCTTCCTCGTCGAACTGCTGCTGGTCGGCGGCAGCTGGGTCATCAATCCCGACACGACCAAGCAGATCACGGCGGCGATCCCGACCAATGTCACCAACACCGAGGCGCTCGGGCTCGTGCTGTACACGAAATATATCCACTACACCGAGATGGCGAGCCTGGTGCTGCTGGTCGCAATGATCGGCGCCATCGTGCTGACGCTGCGCCACAAGGCCAGCGTCAAGCGGCAGGACATCAACGTGCAGAACGCGCGGACGCCGGAACTCGCCATGAGCGTGCGCAAGGTACCTTCCGGGCAGGGCCTGCAGGACGCGGACGCGGCGGAGTGGGTGAAATGACGATCGGTCTGGGGCACTATCTTTCGGTCGGCGCCATCCTGTTCACGCTCGGGATCCTCGGCATCTTCCTGAACCGCAAGAACATCATCGTCATCCTGATGTCGATCGAGCTGATCCTGCTCGCCGTCAACATCAACCTGGTGGCGTTTTCGACCTTCCTCGGCGACATCGTCGGCCAGGTGTTCGCCATGCTGGTGCTGACGGTCGCCGCCGCCGAGGCCGCGATCGGTCTCGCCGTGCTGGTGGTCTATTTCCGCAACCGCGGTTCGATCGCGGTTGAAGACGTCAATCTGATGAAGGGCTGAAGCGGCTATGGTTCAGGCAATCGTCTTTCTGCCGCTGCTGGGCGCCATTCTGGCCGGCCTGATAGCGCTGTTCGGGGCGCATGCGCGCAATCCGAGCGGCGATACGGTCGAGCACCACGACCACGGCCATGGCGATCATGGCCATGCGGCTGCCGCCCATGACGATCATGGCCACGACGCCCACGGCCATGACGATCATCACGTCTCCGAGCCGCCGGCGCAGGGTTCGCGCGCGGCCGAATTGATTACGACCGGACTGCTGTTCGTTTCCGCGGCGTTGTCGTGGGTGGCGCTGGTCGATGTCGGCTTCATGCACCACGACGTGCGGATTACGCTGCTGCCGTGGATCAACTCCGGCGACCTGCAGGTGGCGTGGGCGCTGCGCGTCGACACGCTGACCGCCGTCATGCTGGTGGTGGTCACCACCGTGTCGTCGCTCGTGCACCTCTATTCGATCGGCTACATGGACGAGGACCCGCATCGTCCGCGCTTCTTTGCCTATCTGTCGCTGTTCACCTTCGCGATGCTGATGCTGGTGACCGCTGACAATCTGGTCCAGCTGTTCTTCGGCTGGGAGGGCGTCGGTCTCGCCAGCTATCTCCTGATCGGCTTCTGGTACCAGAAGCCGTCGGCGAATGCGGCGGCGATCAAGGCCTTCGTGGTCAACCGCGTCGGCGATTTCGGCTTCGCGCTCGGCATCTTCGCCATCTACATGCTGCTCAAGACCACCGATTTCGAGACCATCTTCGCCGGCGCCCCGGGGCTGCAAGGCAAGACCATCGATTTCTTCGGCTGGCACGCCGATGCGCTGACGCTGACTTGCCTGCTGCTGTTCATGGGCGCGATGGGCAAGTCAGCCCAGTTCCTGCTGCACACCTGGTTGCCGGACGCGATGGAAGGCCCGACGCCGGTGTCGGCGCTGATCCACGCCGCCACCATGGTGACCGCGGGCGTGTTCATGGTGGCCCGGCTGTCGCCATTGTTCGAACTGGCGCCGAACGCGCAGGCCGTCGTGATGTTCTTCGGCGCGACCACGGCGTTTTTTGCGGCGACCGTCGGCCTCGTGCAGAACGACATCAAGCGCATCGTCGCCTATTCGACCTGTTCGCAGCTCGGCTACATGTTCGTGGCGATGGGGGCGGGGGCCTATTCGGTCGGCATGTTCCATCTGTTCACGCACGCCTTCTTCAAGGCGCTGCTGTTCTTGGGCTCCGGCTCGGTGATCTATGCGATGCACCACGAGCAGGACATCCGCAACATGGGCGGGCTGAAGGACAAAATTCCCTACACATACAGCGTGATGGTGATCGGCACACTGGCGCTGACCGGCTTCCCGCTCACGGCCGGCTATTTCTCCAAGGACGCCATCATCGAGTCGGCCTATGTCGCGCACAACCCGTTCGCGTTCTACGGCTTCATCATGACCGTCATCGCGGCGGGCCTGACCTCGTTTTATTCCTGGCGCCTGATCTTCAAGACCTTCCACGGCGAGCCGCACGACCGCCATCACTACGAGGCCGCCCACGAGGCGCCGATGTGGATGCTGGTGCCGATCGGCATCCTCGCCGCGGGCTCGATCCTGGCCGGCTTCCCGTTCAAGGAACTGTTCGCGGGCCATGGCGTGGAAGAGTTCTTCCGCGAGTCGCTCAAGATGCACCCGGGCATCATCGAGGAGATGCATCATATCCCGAAGACGATCGCGTTGCTGCCGACCGTCATGATGGTGCTTGGCTTCCTTGTGTCGTGGCTTTTCTACATCCGAAGGCCGTACCTGCCGGTCGAACTCGCCAACCAGCACCAGATGCTCTACCAGTTCCTGCTCAACAAATGGTACTTTGACGAGCTTTATGACTACATCTTCGTCCGGCCGGCCAAGTGGCTCGGCTACTTTCTGTGGAAGAAGGGCGACGGCTACGTCATCGACGGTTTTGGTCCGGACGGCGTCTCGGCGCGGGTGCTGGACGTCACCCGCAACGTCGTGAAGGTCCAGACCGGCTATCTCTATCACTACGCCTTTGCGATGCTGATCGGCGTCGCGGGGTTGATCACCTGGTTCATGTTCGGCTTGGGAGGCCAGTAATGACAACCTGGCCCATCCTTTCCGTCGTCACCTTCCTGCCGCTGCTCGGCGCGCTGGTGATCTATTTCAACCGCGGCGACGATGAAGCCGCCCAGCGCAATTCGTGCTGGATCGCGCTGTGGACCACGCTCGTTACCTTCGCGGTGTCGCTGATCCTGGTCTGGCGGTTTGACGCTTCGAGTGCGGACTTCCAGTTCGTCGAGAAGGCGAACTGGCTCGCCAGCGGCATCACCTATCACATGGGCGTCGACGGCATTTCGCTGCCGTTCGTGATCCTGACCACCGCTTTGATGCCGTTCTGCATCCTCGCGAGCTGGAAATCGGTCACCAGCCGCGTGCGCGAATACATGATGGCGTTCCTGCTGCTGGAAACGCTGATGGTCGGCACCTTCTCGGCGCTCGATCTCGTGCTGTTCTATCTGTTCTTCGAAGGCGGCCTGATCCCGATGTTCCTCATCATCGGCGTCTGGGGCGGCCCGCGCCGGGTCTATGCGTCGTTCAAGTTCTTCCTCTATACGCTGCTCGGCTCGGTGCTGATGCTGCTGGCGATCATGGCGCTGTACTGGAATGCCGGCACCACCGACATCCCGACGCTGATGACCACGGCCGTGCCGCGTAACCTGCAGACCTGGGCGTGGCTGGCGTTCTTCGCTTCTTTTGCGGTGAAGATGCCGATGTGGCCGGTGCACACCTGGCTGCCGGATGCCCACGTCGAGGCGCCGACCGCGGGCTCGGTGATCCTGGCGGCGATCCTCCTGAAGATGGGCGGCTACGGCTTCCTGCGCTTCTCGCTGCCGATGTTCCCGCTGGCGTCGCATGATTTCGCCTGGATCATCTTCTCGCTCTCGGCGATTGCGATCATCTACACCTCGCTGGTGGCCTTGATGCAGGAAGACATCAAGAAGCTGATCGCCTATTCGTCGGTGGCGCATATGGGCTTCGTCACCATGGGCATCTTCGCCGGCACCACGCAGGGCGTGGCCGGCGGCGTGTTCCAGATGATCTCGCACGGCATCGTCTCGGGCGCGCTGTTCCTCTGCGTCGGCATCGTCTACGACCGCATGCATACCCGCGAGATCGCGGCCTATGGCGGGCTGGTGAACCGGATGCCGCTTTATGCGCTGGTGTTCATGGTCTTCACCATGGCCAATGTCGGTCTGCCCGGCACCTCAGGCTTCGTCGGCGAATTCATGACGCTGCTCGGCACCTTCAAGGTCTCGATCCCGACGGCGACGTTTGCAACGCTCGGCGTGATCCTGTCGGCGGGCTATGCGCTGTGGCTCTATCGCAAAGTGGTGTTCGGCGCGCTGACCAGGCCGTCGCTGGCTAGCATCAAGGACCTGACGTTCCGTGAAGGCCTGCTGCTGTTCCCGCTGGTGTTTCTCACCATCCTGTTCGGCGTCTATCCGAAGCCGGTACTCGATATGTCGGCGGCCTCGGTCCAGCAACTCGTCAACAATTACAATACCGCCGTGACTGCCGTGAAGGCAGCCGCGCTGGTCACTCAGTAACATAGCGTTTTCACGCGAAGTGGAACCCGGTTCGCATGAAGAAAACGTGTCAAGGATAAGAACGCCATGAGCTTCACGACTGCAGGTTATCAGTTGTATCCGGTGATGCCGGAACTGGTGCTGGCCGTAGGCGCCATGGTGCTGCTGATGCTCGGCGCCTTTCGCGAGCAGGCGACGACGACGAGCCTCATCACCGGTCTCACGGTTGCGCTGCTGGCGCTTGCCGGCGTGCTGGAGTTGAGCCTGCCTGCCGGCAAGCACGTGACCTTTGGCGGCAGTTTCATTGTCGATGATTTCGCTCGCTTCCTGAAGATACTCACCCTGATCGGCTCGGCGGCGACGTTGATCCTCTCGGTGGAGTTCCTGTCCGACCCGTCGCGGCGCATTTTCGAGTTTCCGATCCTGGTGCTGCTCTCCACGCTCGGGATGTTGGTGCTGATTTCGGCCGGCGACCTGATCATGCTCTATCTCGGGCTCGAGCTGATGTCGCTCGCGCTCTACGTGGTCGCCGCCTCCAACCGTGACAACGCCAAGTCGACAGAGGCCGGACTGAAGTATTTCGTCCTCGGCGCGCTCTCCTCGGGCATGCTGCTCTACGGCGCCTCGCTGATCTACGGTTTTACCGGCACGGTCGAATTTGCCGGCATCGCCGCCGCGGCCAAAACGGGCAGTCCCGGCATCGTGTTCGGCCTCGTGTTCCTGCTGGCCGGGCTCTGCTTCAAGGTTTCGGCGGTGCCGTTCCACATGTGGACGCCCGACGTCTACGAGGGCGCGCCGACGCCGGTCACGGCCTTCTTCGCCTCCGCGCCGAAGGTCGCAGCGCTTGCGGTGTTCACCCGCGTGGCGCTCACGGCATTTCCCGGCATCGTCCCGCAATGGCAGCAGATCATCGTGTTCGTCGCCATCGCCTCGATGGCGCTGGGATCGTTTGCCGCGATCGGGCAGAAGAACATCAAGCGCCTGATGGCCTATTCCTCGATCGGCCATATGGGATTTGCGCTGGTGGGTCTTGCCGCCGGCACGGTTGAGGGCGCGCAGGGCGTACTGATTTACATCGCGATCTATGTCGCGATGACGCTCGGTTCCTTTGCGGTCATCCTGTCGATGAAGCGCAACGGCCAGCCGATGGAGCAGATCAGCGATTTCGCAGGGCTCTCGCGCACCAACCCGCTGCTGGCTTTCGCGTTCGCGATGCTGCTGTTCTCGCTGGCCGGCATCCCGCCGCTCGCCGGCTTCTTTGCCAAATGGTACGTGTTCGTGGCGGCGATCAAGTCAGGCCTGTTCACGCTGGCCGTGATCGGCGTGCTCACCAGCGTCGTGGGCGCGTTCTACTATCTCACCATCATCAAGGTGATGTATTTCGACGAGCCGGCCGGCAAGATCGAGCCGATGCGCCTCGAACTGCGCACCGTGCTGGCGGTTGCCGGTATCTTCAACATCTTCTTCTTCGTCTATCCGGGGCCGCTGGTCAGCGTCGCCACGGCTGCGGCGAAGTCGTTGTTCTAGATGGCCCTCGCGCTCGGTCCCCGGGCCACCGCGGCGGGTCACCGCCTGATTGCCTTTGACAAGGCCGGTTCGACCAATAGCGAGGCCATGGCCGCCGCGCGCCAGGGCGAGCGTGGTCCGACCTGGTTCGTCACGACGGAACAGACGTCGGGAAGGGGACGCCGGCAGCGCGCATGGGTCGCGCCGCGCGGCAACCTCGCCAGCAGCGTCCTCGAGGTCATGGATGTCTCTCCCGCCGTTGCGGCAACCATGGGCTTCGCCTTTGGTCTGGCACATGCAACCGCGCTACAACGTGTCAGCGTCGAGGCCAACATGCGGCTGGCCGGATCGGATCATTTGCAATATCTCCTGAAATGGCCAAACGACATTCTGGTCCGCGGACAAAAGCTCTGCGGTTTGCTGGTAGAGGCTGAGGCCATGACCGACGGCGGCCTCGCCGTCGTGGCGGGGATCGGCACCAACATCATCGCTGCACCCGAGGGAACGCCGACTCCGGCCACTTCGCTCGCAGCGCTCGGCGTCAATATCGGCGCGGAAGAACTGTTTGCGGCGTTGTCGGACGCCTGGGTCGAGTTCCGCGGCATCTGGGACAAGGGCCGTGGCTTTGCCGAGATCCGGAAGCTGTGGCTGGAGCACGCTTTCGGCCTCGGCGAGCGCGTAGCGATCCAGACCGGAAATGCGACCGTCGAAGGCACGTTCGACACGATCGATGAAGCCGGCTGCCTGATCATCCGCACGGCGGAGGGCAGGCGCGTGCCCGTCACCGCGGGCGAGGTCTATTTCGGCAACGCAGCTTCGGCGGGGGCGGCGTGATGGCGCGGCCGGACGAACTGACCTTTGCGCCGCTCGGCGGCGTCGGCGAGATCGGCATGAACCTGTCGATCTACGGGCTCGGCAACCGCCACCAGCGCGCCTGGCTTGCCGTCGATCTCGGCGTCTCCTTCGGCGACGAGGAGCACCTGCCGGGCATCGACCTGATCATGCCGGACATCCGCTTCCTGGAGAAGGAGCGCAAGAACCTGATGGGACTGGTGCTGACGCACGCCCATGAGGACCATTTCGGCGCCATCATCGATCTCTGGCCGAGGCTGCAGTGCCCGGTCTACGCCACCAAATTCAGCGCCGCCCTGTTCGAGGCCAAATGCGCCGCCGAGCGCAACCCGCCGAAGATCCCGGTGACCGTGGTGCCGTCGGGCGGCCGCGTCCATCTCGGGCCGTTCAGCGTCGAGTTCATCCCGGTCGCGCATTCCATTCCGGAATCGCATGCGTTGGCGATCCACACCCCCGCCGGCGTCGTGCTGCACACCGGCGACTGGAAGATCGATCCGACGCCGATCATCGGCCTGCCGACCGACGAAAAGCGCCTGCGCGAGCTCGGCGATGCCGGCGTGCTGGCGCTGGTCGGCGATTCCACCAATGCGGTGCGCGAAGGGCGCTCGCCCTCGGAGACCGAGGTCGCCGCCACCATCACCAAGCTGGTGAAAGCGGCCAAGGGCCGGGTTGCCGTGACAACCTTTGCCTCCAACGTCGCCCGCCTGAAGGCGGTCGCGGACGCTGCCAAGGCCGCCGACCGCGAGGTGGTCGTGGTCGGCCGCGCCATGGAGCGGGTGGTGCAGGTCGCGCGCGAGACCGGCTACCTCGAGGGCGTGCAGAACTTCCGCGGTGCAGATCTCTACGGCCATTTCCCGCCGGACAAGGTGCTGGCGCTGTGCACGGGAAGCCAGGGCGAGCCGCGCGCGGCGCTGGCGCGCATCGCCAATGACGACCATCCGCAGGTGACGCTGAACAAGGGCGACTGCGTGATCTTTTCCTCGCGCACCATCCCTGGCAACGAGAAGGCGGTCGGCGCCATCATCAACGGCCTGGTCACCCAGGGCATCGAGGTCATCACCGACCGCACCGACCTCGTGCACGTGTCCGGCCACCCGCGCCGCGACGAGTTGCGCGACATGATCTCGTGGGTGCGCCCGCAGATCCTGATCCCCGTCCATGGCGAGGCGCTGCATCTCTCCGAGCACGCGAAACTGGCGCGGACCGCCGGCGTGCCAAAGGTGCTGACCTGCCGCAACGGCGACCTGGTCAAGCTCGGACCGGGCGACCCCGCCATTATCGACGAACTGCCCTCGGGGCGGCTCTACAAGGACGGCAGCATTCTGGAGGACTCCAAATCCCGCGCCGTGGTCGAGCGGCGGCGGATGGGATTTGCCGGCTGCGCCTTCGTCGCCCTCGCCGTCACCGACAAGGGCGAACTGGCCGAGGATCCCGAGGTTGATCTCGTCGGCGTGCCTGAGAAGAATGCGGCCGGCGAACTGATCGACGAGATCGTATTCGATACAGTGGTGTCCACCGTCGAGGGGCTGCCGCGGGCGCGGCGGCGCGATCCTGATGCGATGGCGGAATCGGTGCGCCGCGCGGTGCGGGCGGTCATCAACGAGCAATGGGGCAAGAAGCCGATTTGCCTCGTTCACGTTCTGACGGTTTGAGGTAGAAAGAGACTGGTTTCGCTGCGTTATCGCTGCCCGATCCCTCATCCTGAGGAGCCCGCGGGACGCGGGCGTCTCGAAGGATGCAGGCCACAGGTGGGGCTTCATGGTTCGAGACGCGCGTTCCGCGCTCCTCACCATGAGGACGGGTTATGATGGACGTAGTAACAATTGGCGAAGCGCGCGGATACGCCGCTACGACGCATCGAAGTAAGGGAGTGGAGTGTCATGCTGGGCCGGCTCAATCACGTTGCGATCGCGGTCAAGGACGCGGAAAAGGCCGCAAAGATCTATGGCGGCGCGTTCGGCGCCGAAATCTCCGGCGCGGTGCCGCTGCCGGAGCACGGCGTCATTACGGTTTTCGTGACGCTGCCGAATACCAAGATCGAATTCATCCAGCCGCTCGGCGACGCCTCGCCGATCGCAAAATTCGTCGAACGCAACGCCGACGGCGGCATTCACCACATCTGCTACGATGTGCCTGATATCATCGCGGCGCGCGACAAGCTGATCAGCGAGGGCGCGCGCGTGCTCGGCGACGGCGTGCCCAAGATCGGTGCCCACGGCAAGCCGGTGCTGTTTTTCCACCCGAAGGATTTCTCCGGCGCGCTCGTCGAGATCGAACAGGCCTGACCTCCGATGGCCTATACCATCTCGACGGGGCTTGCGGTCTACTTCGTGATCTGGTGGCTGGTGCTGTTCCTGACGCTGCCATTCGGCGTCCGCAGCCAGCACGAGGACGGCGATAGTGCGCCCGGCACCGACCCCGGCGCGCCGATCCTGGCGCGCATGGGCCGCAAGCTGCTGATGACCACGCTGATATCGGGGGTTATCTTCGCCATCGCGATGTGGGCCTATTATCAGGGCTACTTCAACATCGAGCGGCTGTCGAAGCTGATGGGATTTCCGTTCTAGCTGATATTTCGGGCGGGGGATGACGATGAACCTTCAACGTATTCTGCTGGCGCTCGTGGTCCTGCTCGCCGCCGGGCTTGCAGGCGCGTTCTACATGAACTGGAAGACGCTGGGGCAACTGCGAACGGTGAAAGCCTTCGTCGAGTCCCAGGTGCTCGCCGACGCGGTCGCTGCCTGCGAGCAGGCGCAAAGCTCGACCCCGTTCAAGTGGACCGGCGCCAAGCAGACGGCCATGATCGGCGTGACGTCCGTCAAGCTCAACAAGGACACCATCATCCCGAGCTACACGCTGGTCGCCGACAACGTCTATTGCGACTACGATCCGATCAAGAAAAAGGCCGACATCGGCTCGAACTTCCTGGAACGGGAAACATTTTAGGCGCGGGCGATAGGCGGATCGGCATGAAGTGGCTCGGCGTCGTCGGCTTGCTCGTTGCAGTCGCTGTGGCTGCGGTCGTGCGGTACGACATGGCTTACCCGAGCGTGACGGTACGATATCGCCTGACGCTTGAAGCGGAGGTGGATGGAGAGCCGAAGGCTGCATCCGCCGTGCGTGAAGTGACTTACACGAAGCAGCCGCCGCTAGCCGCCCAGCAAGAACTTTCTATCGGCAATCGGGGCGAAGCGGTCGCACTCGACCTTGGCTCCCGAGGCATATTATTCGCGCTCCTCCAGGCAGACCGGGATAGTCGGTCGGGGCCTGAATGGATCGTGCTCCGGTCGTTCGATTTCGAAGGCGGCGGCCTGCCAAGCCCGGCCGAAGCGGGCATTGATCAGGTTGCGCGTCTGTCGGGCAAGCGCGAACTGCCGCTCGATAGTCTTCCCAGGCTGGTCCGGTTTCGTGACATCAACGATCCGATGACGGTCGAGCGAGTCAATCCGTTCAACATCGCGGAACGTTTCGGTCCGAATGCAAAGCTCGTTCGCGCCACGTTAGAGATCGTTCCTGCCAATGAGCCGATAACGACGGGCATCAATAAGAAGCTTGTATGGCTTGACCATCTCGACAGATACAACTCAGTCAAAGATAATCCTTTCACGAACACCCTTCCTAAAGATATTGGCGGTTTTAGAAGCTTCTAGGTATGTAAGGGAAGCAGGCTAGTGAGGCTGTGAATCGTGTCAGGCGCATTGCGGATCATCGATCTGTACCAGCGCAAAGCGCAGGACTGGATCGAGAGCCGCGCTACGGCCAGCCTGTTCGAGAAGCCTTGGCTCGACCGGTTTCGCGCGCTGCTCCCGCCTGCGGCGCCGATCCTCGATATCGGCTGCGGATCTGCGGAGCCGATGGCTGGCTATTTGATCGGGCTTGGCCATCCCGTCGTCGGCGTGGATTCGTCGCCAGCCATGATCGATGCCTGCCGCGGGCGGTTTCCGATACAGCAATGGATTGTCGCCGATATGCGCGAGCTTGCCTTGCCGCGGCAGTTCTCCGGCATACTGGCGTGGGACAGTTTCTTTCACCTCGGCTACGACGACCAGCGCCGGATGTTTCCTGTGTTTCGCCGGCACGCCGCGCCCAATGCGGCGCTGATGTTCACCAGCGGCCCGGGGCATGGCGAGGCGATTGGGAGTTTTGGCGGCGAGCCGCTGTATCATGCGAGCCTCGATCCGGCCGAATATCGCTCGCTGCTCGATCAGAATGGGTTTCGCGTGGTGTCGCATATCGCGGAGGATCCCACCTGCGGCGGGCACACCATCTGGCTCGCGCAACTCGCGTAGCGACTGCTTCGCCTCAAGCGATTTCCAGACTATGATCCGGTCAACAAAGCGGACACCGGATCGAATTTCCGGGAGCGGGAGCGCGTAACGACTCCCGCACGGACAGGGGGGCAGATTGCGATGAGTTCACAGCATCGACCGTTGGCTGATCCCCGGCAGGACGACTATCGAATTCTTCATGAGGCCGATCTGCGGGATTACCTCGCAAGGCTTCCCGCCGTCGCGGCCCGGCTGGGCGGCGCGCCGGCTGCGTGGTCGATCAGCGAGGTCGGGGATGGCAACCTCAATCTCGTGTTCATCGTCAAGGGGACGGCGGGCGGCGTCGCCGTCAAGCAGGCGCTGCCTTATGTGCGGCTGGTCGGCGAAAGCTGGCCGCTGCCGCTGTCGCGCTCGCATTACGAATATCTGGCGTTGACGCATCAGGCGCGGCTGGCGCCCGACCTGGTGCCGGCGGTGCTGCACCACAACGAGGCGCTCGCGCTCGTCGTGATGGAACTGCTCGAGCCGCACATCATCATGCGCAAGGGGCTGGTTGCCGGGACGACCTATCCGCGCTTCGTCGACGACATCACGACCTTCCTGGCGCGCACGCTGTACCTCAGCTCCGACCTCGCGGTGCCGGCCGCCGAGAAGAAAGAGGGGATCGCCGCGTTTGCCGGCAACCATGCACTGTGCAAGATCACCGAAGACCTGATCTTCACCGACCCCTACCGCGTGGCCGAGCAGAACCGCTGGACCCAGCCGTGGCTGGACGCGACGGCCGCCGCGTTTCGCGAAGACCTCGATCTGCATGTCGCAGTCTCGCGGCTGAAGCTGAAATTTATGGGCTCTCCCGAGGCCCTGATACACGGCGACCTCCACACCGGCTCGATCATGGTGACGGACGGTTCGACCATGGTGATTGATCCGGAGTTCGCCTTTTACGGCCCGATGGGGTTCGATATCGGCGCCGTCATCGCCAATCTGCTGATGGCTTTTCTGGCGTCGTCAGGCCACGAGCGAACGCCCGGTGACCGGCGTGCGTTCGAGGCGTGGGTACTGGAAGCGGTTGAGAACGTCTGGATGGAGTTCGCCCGCAAGTTCGTCGATCTCTGGCGGACGCAAGCCGGTGGCGATGCGTATCCGGCAACGCTGTTCGCAGGCGAGGCCGGCGCAGTGCGGCTGGAGGCCGAGCAGCAGGCCTATATGGAACGGCTGTTCGGCGACACCGTGGGATTTGCGGCGGCCAAGATCATCCGCCGCATCCTGGGGCTCGCGCACAATATCGATTTCGAGTTGATCGAGGATCCACGGCAGCGGGCGGTTTGCGAAGCGCGCAGCCTGCGGCTGGCACGCGCCATGATGGTGGACACAGCTTCATTCGGCGCCATCGGCGCCGTGACGGCGGCGGCGCGAGCGGTGGGCAACTGGCAGCCGGATTTCGACAGTTAAGTCTGCCGCGCTAGTCGGCCGATTGCTCGCGCAGCTTCTGCGCATAGACGTTGATCACGAGCGCCGCGAGCAGGATCAGGCCGCGGATCAGTATCTTCAAAAAGCTGTCGATGTTGACGTGGTCGAGGCCGTTGTTGAGGACGCCGAGCACGAACAGGCCGACGATGGTGTTGCCGATGCCGCCGCGGCCGCCAAAGAGACTGGTGCCGCCGACGACGACGGCGGCGATGGAATCGAGCAGATAGGTGTCGAACTCGTTCTGCTGTGCGCTGCCGAAATGCGCCACGCCGAGCATGCCGGCGATGCCTGAGCAAACCGCCGAGATCACCATGACGCTGGCGAGGATGAGTTTGACGTTGAGGCCGGAATATTCCGCCGCCTCGCGGTTGCCCCCGACCATGTAAACGTAGCGGCCGAAGCGCGTGTAAGTCAGCACCAGGTGGCCGGCGAGCAGCATCAAGGCGGCGACGATCACGATCCAGGGTACCCCGCCGATCGACGTCGATCCCAGCGTGGTGACGAGCGGCGGAACCTTGTAGGCGATCTGGCCGCGTACCAGCAGCGCCGAGACGCCCGCCGCGATCTGCATCATCGCCAGCGTCATGATGAAGGAGGGGATGCCGATCAGCGTCAGCCCGAGCGCGTTGACGAGGCCGAGCGAGGCGCACAGCGCCAGCGCCAGTACGATCGCGACCCATCCCGGCATCGGCATGTTGGCGATGTTGACGTAGGATTCCTGCGCCGTGAAGTAGGCGACCGCGATGCCGGTGACGTTGGCGATGGCAGCGACCGACAGGTCGATCTCGGCGCACAGGATCACGAAGGTGAGGCCGACCGCGATGATGGCGGTGACGGAGATCTGGGTCAGGATGTTGCCGAAATTATCGAGCGTCGCGAACGATGGGCTTGCTGCCGCAAAGAAGCTGAACAGGCAGATCAGCGTCAGGAACGGCGCGATGTTCCGCATCTGGGAGCGCAGCGTGGCGCCTAGACCGCGCGGCCGTTTGCGATCCGCCGCCGGGACCGTCGCGCTTTCATCGCTCGCCATGTCGTTCTCCCCGGGTACCGTCCCCTTACGCCGCTTCCAGCAGGCGGTCCTTGCTGATCTGTTCGTTGGAAAATTCGCGCACCACCGCGCCGCGCTTGAGTACGATGATGCGATCGGCGAGCGAGAGCACCGTCTCCGGCTCGGTCGAAAGCACGATCACCGCCAGTCCGCGTGCGCGCAGGTCGCGGATGATGTGGATGACGTCGTTCTTGGCGCCGACATCCATGCCGCGGGTCGGCTCGCACAGCACCAGCACGCGCGGCGGGTAGCTGAGCCACTTGGCCAGCGCGACCTTCTGCTGGTTGCCGCCCGACAGCATGCCGAGCTCGAGTTCGACGCCGCCGGGCCTGATCTGCAATTGCTCGACCTGCGTTGCGGCGATCGAACGCTCGCGCGACGGTTTGAGCAACAGCTGCGAGATGCGGTCGAGGATGCTGATCGAGATGTTCTTGTAGACCGGCTCCTGCAGGAACAGCATGTCGCGGCGGCTTTCGGGAACGAACGCGATGCCGGCGCGGCGCGCATCGGCGGTGCTGCGGAACGCTTTCCGGTCGCCGGATACGGCGAGCGTGCCCTGGTCGGGGCGCAGCTTGCCGAACAGGATCCGCGCCAGTTCGAGCTGGCCGCAGCCCATGAAGCCGTAGATGCCGAGGACTTCGCCGGCGCGGGCCTCAAACGAAACGTCCTTGAGGCTGCGGGCGAGCGACAGCCCGCTGGCGTTCAGCACCACCGGGTGCTCGGCGCGCGGCGGCAGCATGATGTCGTGGGTGTAGGTCTCTTCCAGTGCTTCGCGGCCCTTGCCGATCATCGCCTCGATCAGGGCCGGCTTGCTGGTCTCGTCCGCGCGCGTTTCAGCGACCTTCCGGCCGTTGCGGAACACCGTGACGACGTCGGAAACACGCAGGATGTCCTCGATGAAATGCGAAATGAAGACGATGCTGGTGCCTTGGTCGCGCAGCCGTTTCAGCGTTGCGAACAGGCGTTCCACTTCCGGCGGCGACAGCGCCGAGGTCGGCTCGTCGAGGATGATGATGCGGGCGCCCGAGAACAGCACGCGGGCGATCTCGATCAATTGCTGCAGGCCGATCGGCAGGTCGCCGAGCCGCGACATCGGATCGACGTCGATGCCGAACCGCTTGAGTTGCTCGCCGGCCTCGCGGGCCATGCGCCGCCATTGCACGAATCCCAGGCGGTTGGTCGGTTGGTTGCCGAGGAACACGTTCTCGGCCACCGAAAGGTCGGGCGCCACGCTGAGTTCCTGATGCACCATGGCTATACCCGCCGTATGCGCGTCGCGCACCGAGCGAAAGCGGGTCTCCTTGCCATCAAGCACGAAGCCGCCTGAAAAATCGGTATGCACGCCGGCGATGATCTTCATCAGCGTGCTCTTGCCCGCGCCGTTCTCGCCGACGAGACCGTGGATCTCGCCGGCGGAAAGCGCGAAGTCGACACCACGAAGCGCCTCGACGCCGCCGAAGGACTTCGTGATGTCTTGCAGTTCAAGGATGGGCTGAGGTCCCGAGGGCATGCTGGTTCAGATCAGGAAGTGGTTCTCCATCCATTGCATGCCGGCCGCATTGGCCTTTGTCACCACCGGGCCATCCGTGATCACGTGTTTCGGAATACCCTGTCCGCTTTTCTCGCCCGCCGTCACCGCCGCGACGCCGGCGACAATGGCGCCGCCATGGATGCGGCAGGAGGGGTTGCGGACGGTTGCAAACATACGCCCTTCGCTCACCGCCTGGATCGCCGGCGGCATGGCATCGACGCCGCCGATCAGGATGTTGGTGCGGTTGCGCGCCTTCATGATGTTGTAGGCGGCCAGCGCCATGTCGTCATTGTGGAAGAAGGCCGCGTCGATCTGCGGGTATTTGGTGAGATAGGTTTCCCAAAGACGCGCCGTCTTCGACACGTCCCAGTCGGCCGGCTGGGTGTCGAGCACCTCGATGTTCGGGAACTGTTTTACGACGGACTCGAAGCCCTTGGCGCGGCCTTGCGCGCCGGTATGCCCGAGCGCGCCCTGCGTCATGATGATCTTGCCCTTGCCGCCCATGGCGTTGCAGAGCGCCTGCGTCACCGACGCGCCCATGAACTCATTGTCCGGCGCCAGGAACGAATGAACCTTGATCTGATCGAGCGGGGCGATCAGCGTGTCCATGTCGATCACGGGAATGCCGGCATCGATCATCTTGTTGACCGGCTGGGTCAGCGTGCCGATGCCGAACGCCTGGATGGCGACGAAATCCCATTTCTGCGACGCCATGTTGTCGATCGCGGCGCGCTGCTTGACCGCGTCGAGCTGGCCGTCGAACCAGGTGACGTCGACGTTGAACAGCTTGCCCCACCATTCCGCTGCCTGCTTTCCTTGCGCGCACCATGTCGCCTGCAAGCCTGCATTGGAGAACGCCGCCTTGAGTGGCTTCTCGGACCGCGCCGCCGCGGCGAGCGCCGGACTGACGCCCAGACTGCCGAGCAGGGCGGATGCGGCGCCTGCGGTGGCCGCCGCCTGAAGAAGATTACGTCTTGTCGTTGAGGATTTCCCTGTCCCAGACATCGTTCGCTCCCTCTCTGTCGTTGTTTTTTGACCGTGGCGTCGATTGCACGCGCCGCGGATCATGGAAGTCTCTCACAATCGTCGCGTTTGCGCCACCGGCGGACCGGTGGGCGTTTGTCGTGTGGTCTGAAATTATGATGACTTCGGTTGCCGCGGCATCGCTTCTGCGCAACGAGTCGCAGGCTTAGTTCGAAGGTTGGTTCTGCGCTGCAACAAGATCGTCGATCTCGCCGAGCAGTCGCTGCCATGCCGCATCGATCTCGGGTGTCCAGTCCGAGCCGAGAATTTCGCGGACGGTCTCGGCGATGATGCCGAAGAACCGTACGAACAATTCGCGCGGCGTGCCGTAGGCATCGTGCGACGACACCTCGCATTCGATCATGCGGAAATGTCCGGTGCGTTCGCCCGCGAAGTCCAGGATCGCGTCGATCGTGAGCGCCAGCATCGAACCCTTGACCGATTCGCTGCCCTCGGAGCGGAACATTGCGCGGGCCTCGGGGTGGGCGTCGAACAGGCGGCGATAGACCGGCGGCGTCAGATCCTCGCAGCGCTCGGCTGCGATTTCAAAACTTCGTTCGATCGGATTGGGTGAGTCCGGCATGTCGCTCGGAGATATTCGACGTCTTGGAATGTTCGTGCAATGCGTGCGAAAACAAAACGCTCTGCAAAAAAAAGAGCGGGGCCCTGGCCCCGCTCAAAAATTGTGTCGACCCTTATTTCCTCGAAAAGTTGGATTTGATCTTGTTGACGAGGCGACGCTGCTTGTGCGCGTCAGGGCTCCTCCCGAGACTTGGACCACCAAGCTTAAACCTCTCGGCCAGCCTGAGGCCGAATTGGTAGACCATCTTTTTCGTCTTGTCACCATTTTCAGCAACGATTGTTCAAAATTCCAGCATTCTGCGAAATGATCGATATTTTGCCATCAATGGTTGTGGATTTAACCTCGATACCCCCACGGCTTGGTATCCCCGTAGGGCGCCTCCCGAAAACTTCAAAATGCGTCGGTTTTTGCCGGGTTTCTTCCTTGAAGCCGCAACATAGTTCCGGGAACCTGATCTCGACTTCGGGCCCTCAGGGTGATTAAGCTCGGAGTCAGGATGGGTTCTCGATGCACCGGCTGAAGAAGTATCTGCCGATAGTCCTGATTGCGCTGATGGTGCAGATTTTTGCGCCCATCGGCGCATGCTGGGCGGCCAGCATCGCAGCCTCCGATCCGCTCGCCGGGGCCGTCATTTGCCATGGCAATGGCGATCCCGGTGCCGACCAATCCAACCCGACTTCTCATCGCGCGCATGACGGCTGCTGTTCGGTGTGCAGCGTGCTGCAGACCGGCGCGCCGGTCGATGGGCCGCAGGCCGCGGCCGCGATAGATCTTGTTCGCGATTCCGCACGCGTGGTGTGGACCGAGTTCGCGCCGGAACGATTTGCCTCCCGCGCCGGCTCGCATGCACAGGCGCGCGCGCCCCCCTCGATTTCCTGACGACCTGAAACACCCGAAGTGATCGGTGCGGCGACAGCCGTGCCGGTAGGTGCAGTTCATTCAAGCCGGCCAAAGAGCTGGCGTCAGGAATATCTCAATGTATCCCCATCGTGCCTTGAATCGTGCCTTGGGCAGCGCGAGCCTCATTGTGCTTGGCAGTGCGCTATCCCTCACGTCATCAGAGGCGATCGCCCAGACATCGTTGCCGGCGGTGACCGTCGACGCCCCGCGCGTCGCAACGCCCAGGCCCGCGGTCCGGAGGCCGGCCGCGCGCACGTCAGCCAGGAACCCGCAGGCGAGGCCGCCTTCGGCCAATCCCGCACCGGCGGTATCGCAAGCGGCAGGCATCACCCCGAGCGTGGCCCGGGCACTGCTCTACCAGGCGCCGACCGGCCAGACCGAGACGACCATCGACCGCAGCCAGTTCGACAACCGGCCGGCTGTGACGGTCGCCGACGTGCTGCGCGAGAGCCCCGGCATCTCGGTCAAGCAGGGCAATGGGCCGCGCGATATCGGCATCTCGATCCGCGGTTCCAACGCGCGCAACGGCTTTGCCATCCGCAATCTCGTGATCTTCGAGGACGGGTTCCCGGTGACGCAGCCGGACGGGCTGTCCCGCAGCGATTTGATCGATCCGCGCGCCTATAGTGCGATCGATGTCATCCGGGGACCGTCCTCGGCGCTCTATGGCAATTACGCGACCGGCGGCGCGCTCAATTTCCGCACCCGCCCAGGCCGGACCATCGACGGCGTCGAATATGGCGTCGATGGCGGCAGCTTCGGCTATCTCACCAACTACCTGACGGCGGGCAAGAAGGTCGGCAATTTCGAGTACTCGCTGTTTACCAGCGACGCCCGCGGCGACGGCTTCATCCAGAACAGCTGGTACAATACCCAGACGGTCAATTTCCTCGGCACGCTGCACGCCACGCCGAACGACCGCTTCACCGTCAAGTTCATCAACAACAATCTCGAAACCAGGCTGCCGATCCGGCTGTCGCTGAACCAGTACAATCAGAACCCGTTCCAGCAGGGCTGCGAGTTTGCCAGCGTGGCCGGCTGCGGAACAGTTTCGCTGTTCAACAACGGCTTCAACGGTACGCGGAGCCCGGTCACCGCGGTGCAGGCCGGCCTTGGCCGCGAGGATCGCCGCACCATCGTCGGTGGCCGCTGGGAGCATGATTTCGACAACACCACGACCTGGCGAAACCAGTTCGTGTTCGACGACCGCAATATCAATCAGCCGACAGGCGCCACCAGCGCGATCGGCGATTTCCCGTCGTACAACTACATGAGCGATATCACCAAGCGCGGTGAAATCTTCGGGATGGATTCGACCACCTATTTCGGCGGCTGGTACAACACGCTGACGGCATCCAGCGATACGCGCAATGTCATGCCCGGCGGCAACGCCACGCTCGGACTGCTGCAGAGCAATACGTTCAGCGACACCTCCAACTATGGCGTCAGGGCGCGGCAGGAACTCAAGATCAATCCAAGCCTCACGGCGGTTGCCGGGATCGGATGGGAAACCACGCAGCTGAGGGGGATCAACACGGTCTACAGATACAACACCGTGAATGTCCCGACGCCGACGATCGGTCCCCCGATCACCGCCGACCGGCAATTCCAGAACACCGCGCCCGAATTCGCGCTGGTCTACAGGTTGGACCCCGAGTGGCAGTTCCGCAGCCGCGTCGCCACCGGATATGGCACGCCGCAGGTCGGAAACCTGTTCGTGCTTGCGAACGGACAGAACGGCAACAACACCGGGCTGAAGGCGCAGCAGAACCTCGGCTACGACATCGGTTTCGACTGGACGCCGAACAATACGTTCACGCTGAGCGCGACCGGCTTCTACGAATTCTTCAAGAACGAGCTGGTGACGCAGGCCACCCAGGCTGCCGGCGGGGTTACTCCCCCCAACGCGACTTACACGTTCAACGCCCCGAAATCGGAGCATCGCGGGGTCGAAATCGCCGCCGACTGGAAGTTCTATCCCGGCTGGCGATTCACGGCGGCCTATACCTATCTCGATCAATTCTACACCGAATACACCGAGAACATCGCCAACGGCGGCGTCTTCAGCTTCAACCGGGCGGGCAACAAGATTCCCGGCATCTCGCCGAACGAACTCACGGCGCGGCTCGGCTATGACCAGATGTGGGGGCCGCTCGCGGGTCTGGGCGGCTTCGTCGAGGTGCAGTGGAAGGACTCGTTCTACATGGACAACGCCAACCTGTTGAAGGCGCCGGGCTACGAACTGGTCAATCTCAACGTCCACTACAAGACGGATCTGATTTCCGATTACTTCAAGTCGCTGAATTTGTTCTTCGAAGCCAGGAACGTGTTCGACCGGACCTACGTCGCTTCCGCCAACAACATCGCCAACACGGTCACGCCGGGCGGTGCGCAAAACCTCGCCAACGTGCTGGCGAACACCACGGGTTCGATCTACGCCGGTTCGCCGCGCGCGTTCGTGGCGGGAATGAAGGTGGCGTTCAAGTGACCGGGATGACCAACAGGAGGAGCAAAGCCATGCTGCGAACGGGATTGCTCGCGACGCTCGCCTTCGCACTCTGGCACACCGCAGCCGGGGCACAAATGAGCCATCATCAGCATGCTTCGGAAGCGGCGTGCGAGGACGTCGTGTTGCGGTGCGCGTCGAAGGTCACGCCCGCCTTCGCATCGGACGGCACGCTATGGCTCGCCTGGATGGCCGGCGGCAAGATATCAGTGGCGAGTTCGAAAGACGCGGGCCGCAGCCTTTCGGACCCGGTCCAGGTGACGAAGGAAAAGCTCAATCTGGATTGGGGACCGGATGCGCGCCCCCAGATTGTCGTCGAGAAGAATGGCGGCATCGCGCTGGCGTTTTCGCTGTTCAGGGACAAGGCGTTCAACGGCCAGGTGCTGACCGCGAAGTCGGCCGATGGCGGCAAGAGCTTTGCCGAGCCGAAGCCGATCACCTCGAACAACGAGAGCCAGCGTTTCGTGGTGCTGGGCCTCGATGCCGACGGTTCCGCATTCGCCGCCTGGATCGACAAGCGGAATCGGGTGCCGGCCAAGCAGGAAGGCAGGAAGTACGAGGGAGCGGGGCTGTTCTTCGCGTCGTCGAAAGACGGTGGTGCTGCGTACACCGAGGCGCGATTGGCGACCGACAACACCTGCGAATGCTGCCGGCTCGGTCTGGCTTTCGCCGGTCCCGGCCGGCCCGTGGTCGTGTTTCGAAACATCTTCGAAGGTGGCGTACGGGATCACGCTCTCGTGACGTTTGCCAATCCAGCGGCACCGGGCGAGGTCCGCCGCGTCAGCAAGGACGACTGGCAGATCTCCGCATGCCCGCATCATGGGCCGAGCATTTCGATCTCGGCCGCGGGCGCCTATCACGTGACCTGGTACACCAATGGCAAGGCGCGCAAGGGGCTGTTCTATGCCCGCTCCGAAGACGAGGGCCGTACCTTCTCCGAGCCCGTTGCAATCGGTCGCGCCGACCGCAATCCCACGCGACCTTACGTCCTCGCCGGGCCGCGCGGCACCACGATGGTGTGGAAGGACTTCGACGGCGAGAAGACCACCGTCAACGCGATGACCTCGCATGACGACGGCAAGAGCTGGTCGAAGCCGGTCGCGATCGCGACGACGACGGACACCTCCGATCACCCGCTGCTGGTCAGCGATGGACACAAGACCTATCTTTCCTGGATGACCAAGGCCGACGGCTACCGGCTGCTGGCGATCGGAGACGAGTCATGAAGCGGGCCGTTCTTGCCGCGATATTCTGGTTCGTCATGCTCGCGCTCGCACCAGCCGCAGAGACCGCGTCTCAACTCAAGCCGTTCGGGCGCGGAAGCTGGCAGGAGATCCAGCGCGCCCATGCCGGCCGGCCCACCATCGTGCATTTCTGGGGCGTGACCTGCGGCCCGTGCAAGGTGGAACTGCCGCTGCTCGGGCAGTTCATGAAAGAGAACGGCGCCATCGACATGGTAACGATCAGCGCCGACCTCGTTCCCAACCTCCCGTCGGCGGCGCGCGCGATGCTGGAGAAATCCGGGCTTGGCTCGGCAGAGAACTGGATCTTCGACGACGGCTTCGTCGAGCGGTTGCGTTTCGAGATCGATCCGGCCTGGCAGGGCGAAATCCCGCGCACCATCCTGATCTCCCGCACTGGCGAGACCACGACGATCGAAGGCTCCGCCGAGATGGCGGACATCCAGAAATGGTTCGAGCAGCAGCAAACCGCCGCGAAATAGAAGCGGGGCGCCTCGTCGGTTCGCTGCCGGCGAACCGATGCGGCGGTTGGAAGGGCCGCCTTTGCCGGCACCAGCTATCGGTGGTAGACAGCCGCCCGAAGCAAAGGTTGAGCACCCTAGTCAAACCGAAGGCCGGATCATGAAGAACGTTACATCGATGCTCGCCGCTGCCGCGTCGCTGCTGGCAGTGGCCGCAGCGCCCGCGGGAGCCCAGGAAATGAAGGCGGGGGACCTCGTTATTTCGCAGCCCTGGAGCCGCGCGACGCCGGCCGGCGCCAAGGTTGCGGGTGGTTATCTCACGATCGAGAACAAGGGTTCAGTGCCCGACCGGCTGGTCGCTGGCTCCGGAGACGTCGCCGGCAGGGTCGAAATCCACGAGATGGCCATGAACAATGGCGTGATGACGATGCGTCCGCTCGACAAGGGGCTGACGATCGAGCCGGGCAAGACCGTCAAGCTGGCGCCGGGCGGCTATCATCTGATGCTGATGGACCTGAAGGGGCCGCTCAAGCAGGGTGAAAAGGTGCCGGTGACGCTCGAGTTCGAGAAGGCAGGCAAGGTGACGCTGTCGCTCGACGTGCAGGGAGTCGGCGCGCAGGCGCCCATGGATCACTCCGGCGGGCATATGATGAAGAAGTAGGGACCCGTTCGCGACGAAACGTCCGGGGGCAATCTGCCGGTCCCCGGACTTCGCTGACCGGGCCGCCTATAAGTTGAGGCATCTCTTCAGGCTTGGCGGAATTTCTCACAAGACCCTTTGTCTTGCCGCTGGAAGTAATTGTGTTTGCTAATATTATATGCGTTTGGCCGCCTGGTGATTGCGGGTTCATGTATCGCATCAGCATCGGCGAGAGGTGGAAATGCTGTACCGGTTTGCCGAGTTCGAGATCGACGTCAGCCAGCAGGAACTGCGCCGGCAGGGCTCGTCCGTTCACATCGAGCCGCAGGTCTTCGACCTCATCGTTCACCTGGTGCGCAACCGCGATCGGATCGTCAGCAAGGACGAGCTGATCGAGACGATCTGGAATGGCCGGATCATCTCCGAGGCCGCACTCTCCAGCCGCATCAACGGCGCCCGGCGTGCGCTGGGAGACAGCGGCGCGGACCAGACGCTCATTCGCACGTTGCACAAGCGCGGCTTCCGCTTCGTCGGCGATGTGCAGACCATCGAGGCGGCGGAAGCCGATGCGAAGGCGGTCCGGCTCGTGCCCGACAGCAGCCCAGCATCGGTCGATCCAGCCGGCGGTCCGGTCTCCGTGGAAGTGTCACGACTTGACGACGTCGTCTCGGAATCCGTGAAGGCCGAGGCCATCGCGCGATCGTCCATCGCCGTGCTGCCGTTCGGGAATATGTCCGGTGATCCGGAGAACGACTATTTCAGCTACGGCCTGACGGAAGACATCATTCGCCTGCTCGCCCGCAACCGGTGGCTCTCGGTCATCTCGCGGCACTCGACCATCGCGTTCCAGGGACGAACCGTGGATGCCCGCGAGGTCGGCGAACTGCTCGGCGTCACCTATGTGATGGTCGGCAGCGTCCGAAAGAGCAGGGATACGGTGCGGATCACGGCGGAGCTGGTCCGGGCTGCGGACGGCAAGCAATTGTGGTCCGACAAATACGACCTGCAGCTCGAATATATCTTCGACATCCAGGAAGAGATGGCGCGTCAGATCGCTGCGACGATCGAGCCCGAGCTATCGAAGGTCGAGCAACAGCTCGCCGCACGCAAGGCGCCGGAAAGCCTGGACGCCTGGGATTGCTACCAGCGCGGCTTGTGGAATCTATGGCGCTTCACCACGCCGGGATTCGACTCGGCAGAAATCTATTTCCAGCGTGCGATCGATGCCGATCCGGATTTCGCCCGCGGCCATGGCGCGCTCAGCTACGTCAACCTGCAGCGCGCGTTCATCGATGAGCCGAAGGATCGCGCGGCGCGGCTGGAGACGGCGTTGCGCCAGGGGCGTCACGCGGTGTCGCTCGACGAGCTCGATTGCTTTTGCCACTGCGCGCTCGGGCGCGCGCTGTGCCTGACCCATCAGAACGACGAAGCGCTCGCGGCGCTCGACGTGTCGCTCGAGCTCAATCCAAGCTTTGCGCAGGCCTACTTCGCGCAAGGGTTCAACATGCTCTGGTACGGGCGCGAGATCGAAGCGGAAACGCTGCTCGATCGCGCAACCATGCTCAGCCCGCGCGACAGCCATATTTCAAGCTTTCACCACGTCCGCTCCTGGGCGCACTTCTCCCTCGGCGAGTACGACATCGCGGTGGAGTTCGCCCGGCGGGCCACCCGGCAGCCGACGGTCACCTATCAGGCCTTTGCGACGCTTGCGGCCTCGCTCGGCCACCTTGGCGACCGGGCGCAGGCCGAAATCGCGGCGACCGAACTGCGGCAACGCAAACCGAACTACAGCACCGGCACGGCACGGCAGGAGTTCTTCTTCTGCAACGATCCGGGCTTTATCGACCGGTTCGTCGAAGGCCTGCGCGTAGCGGGTATCTCCGGCGCCTGATCCAGCGACTGACCTTGCGCGAAGCCGGGCTCGACGTCGCCGATCGGTCAATTGCCATGACCCATCGTGCCGCCAGACAAGAAAATCAAGAGTATCTGGAGGTTCTCTGAATACGCGCTTCAAGCCGGAAAAGCCGGCCTGAGCCATATTCCGCCGCATGAACCGGCGAGATCTCATAGCTTCTATTGGCGCTGCGATGGCCTGCCCGGCCGCCGCTTTCGCGGAAGGTCCGGCGCGGGCTTACCGCATTTACTGGCTTTCGACCCAGGCGCAGCCCGACCCGTTCCTGGAAGGGTTCCGCGAGGGACTGCGTGCGCGGGGCTATGTCGAGGGCAAGAACGTCGTTCTCGAATTGCATTATGCGATCGGCAATCCGCAGGCGCTGCGCGAGGTGGCGACCGAACTCCGGCGCGGCAAGGTCGACCTCGCCGTGTCGAGCGGGCCAGCGACGCGCGCCATGACGGCGGTCGCGGAAGTGCCGGTGCTGTTTGCGTTGAGCGGCGATCCCGTGGAACTGGGCCTCGTCAAGAGTCTCGGCCAGCCCGGCGGCAACTTCACCGGATCGACCTTCCTGTCGCTCGAACTGGCGGGCAAGCGGGTCGAACTGCTGAAGGAGGCCTTTCCAAACCTGCGCAAGCTTGCGGTGCTGTCGAACGCCAACCATCCGGGCGAACAATCGGAGTGGCGTGCAACGCAGGAGGCCGCCCAGAAGCTAGGCATCGCACCGCTTTATGTTCCCTTCGCCGGCGCCAACGAACTGGACAGCGCGCTCGGCCTGGTTGGAGACGCGCATGCGGACGCGCTGCTCGTATTCCCGGACGTGCTGACGATGGTGCACCGGAAAAAGATCACCGACTTCGCCGTCGCGCGCCGGCTGCCGTCGATGTTCGGCTGGAGCGAATATTGCGATGCCGGCGGACTGCTGAGCTACGGCGCCAACCAGCGGGCGACCTATTTCTGGCTTGCGACCTACGCCGACCGGATCCTGCGCGGTGAAAAACCTGCTGATCTCCCGGTGTTTCAGCCCACGCGGTTCGAACTGGTGGTGAACCTCCGGACGGCTGAGAAGCTCGGCCTCGACCTCGACAAATCCTCCATCCTGTTTCGCGCCAATCGGGTGATCGAATGAGGCCGTCACGCCTGATCCTGGTTCGGAACCACTGCTATCGGACATCGCTGCCGTGACCCGTCCGCGCCGCTCCTTGTTTCTAAAGTACTTCGTCACACTGTTCGTCGCAGTGGTGGCGCCGCTGTTGCTTGGTTCTGCGATCGAAGCCTGGTTCTCCTTTCGCGACAGCCGTATCGATCTCAACGAACGGCTTCAGGTCGAGGCCCGTTCGGCCGCGGACCGGATCCAGGCTTTCGCAGACGGAATCCGCGACCAGCTCGGCTGGGTCGTGCAGTTTCCCTGGAAGCCGGTCGAGGACGATCGGCACAGGATCGACGGCTTGCGCCTGTTGCAGCAGGTGCCGGCGATCGTTTCGCTGTCGCTGGTCGATCCCAACGGTACCGAGCGCGTCTTCGTGTCGCGCGTGAGCATGAACAGGGCCGGGCAGGGTGCCGATATGTCGGCAGACCCCGCGGTCGTCGGCGCCCGCGCCAACAAGGTCTGGTACGGCCCAGTGCACTATCAGCGCGATTCAGAGCCTTACATGCGGATCGCGGTGGCAGGAAACCGTGCGGCCGCCGGCATTGTCGTCGCGGACATCAACCTGAAGCTGATCTGGGACATCATCGCGAGGATCAAGATCGGCGATACCGGTCACGCCCTTGTCGTCGACGATTCCGGCCGCCTGATCGCTCACCCGGATATCAGCCTGGTGCTGCGCAGCGGCGGCGGGGCGGCTGACTTCAGCCGGCTCAAGTCCGTCGTCAATGCGGCCGACGGATCGGCGGTCTCCACCACCGGTGAGGACGGCAAGCCTGTCGTGGCGCTGTCGGTGCGCGCCGCCAATCTCGGCTGGACCGTCATCGCCGAGCAGCCGGTCGAGGAGGCATTCGAGTCCATCCGCGCCGCGCTGTGGCGCTCCCTGATGCTGATTGCCATCGGCGTCGTTTTCGCGTCCGGTCTCGCCTATTGGCGCGCATGCCGGATGTGGGGACCGATCAGGCAGCTCGAGGCCGGCGTGGAGCGGATCGGCATGGGACAACTCGACCATCGCATCACGATCAAAAGCCATGACGAGCTGGAGCAACTGGCGATCCGCTTCAACCAGATGGCGGAAGAGCTCGAGGTCTCGCAGCAGAAGTCACAGCGCATCAGCCGCCTGAAGCAATTCCTTGCGCCGCAGGTGGCCGAACTGGTCGAACATTCCGATCCGCGGCTGCTCGATGGCCAGCGGCGGGAGGTGGTCGCGATCTTCGGCGACCTGCGCGGCTTCACGGCGTTTACCGCCCGTGCCGAGCCCGACGCCATCATGGCCGTGCTGAGGGATTACTATGAGGCGATCGGCGCCGTCACCGCACGCCACGAGGGAACCTTGATCCGCTTCGACGGCGACGGCGTGATGGTTCTGGTCAACGCGCCGGTCACGTGCGACCAGCCGGCGCACCGCGGTATCCGGCTGGCGATCGACATGCAGGCTGCGGTGCAATCGCTCGCCAGCACGTGGGTTGCCGATGGCTGTGCGCTTGGTTTCGGCGTCGGCATCGCGATGGGACCGGCAACCGTCGGCACGCTCGGCTATCAGGGACGCCTCGACTACACCGCGATCGGCAACGTCATCAACCTGGCGTCACGGCTCTGCAGCCTGGCCGACGACGGACAGATCCTGGTGGATCCCGTCGTCACCGAGCATGTGCAGGACAGCATCGCGCTCGCCTCGGTCGGCAAGCAGCCGATCAAGGGCTACGACCGTGATGTCGAGGTCTTTGCTGTGGTCCGCAAGTACGCAACGACCCGGCATCGCGGTCATCCCTTCGTTCCCGGGCATGTGCGGCCCGCCGCGGCGGAGCGCGACAGGACGACGCTGGAGCTTGCGGAAACGGAAGCCGGCTGAGTTCGATACCGCCGCGACAAGTCTGGAAAGCTAGGGCAAGCCCATCGGCTCGAGGCCTTGCTGCCACTCTGCGGACAGTTCCTTGATCTGCTGGAAATTCAGTGTCGCCGGTTCGCCCTCGCGGACGATTTTCGCCCGCTTGCGTTCCTTTGGCAGCAACATCATCGCTCGCGTTACCGCCGAGCACAGCTTCATCGTACCGTGACCACTCAGGGTCACGACCTCTTCCGGGTCCAACGCCATCTTGCCAACGCCTACGCTACGGCCGGCCTAACCAAACCGGCACACGCGCCCCAACTGCCCAGCCTTAGCTGAACTTACTTCGGTTAATATTGGGTTTATTTCGCCGACGGCCGGCGGGGCGGACGTACCGGACAGACGTGGCGCCGCTAGACTTGGTGCCGGTAGACTTGGCGCAGACCAGTCATGAGTCCATAATGCGCTTCGAAAACATGCTCCTGGACGCGAGAAAGCCATCCCGTGAAAGTCGCCGCCGTAAAAGCCCCGGGCGGGCTCGACAAGCTCGTCATTGAAAGCCGCGCGGAGCCGGTGGCCGGGCCCGGGCAAATCCTGGTGAGGGTGCTTGCCAGTTCATTGAACTTCCATGATCTCGCCGTCGTCTCCGGGCGGATCAAGACGGATGACGGGCGCATCCCGATGTCGGACGGTGCCGGCGAAGTTGTCGCCGTCGGCGAGGGCGTCAGATCGTTCGGGAAGGGAGACCATGTGCTCTCCACCTTCTTCCCGAACTGGATTTCAGGCGGTCCGACGCGGGAACGGCTGATGGGCGTACCGGGAGACGGCGCCGACGGATTCGCCGCGGAATATGTCGCGATGCCGGCGGAAACGTTCACGCGTCTGCCCAAGGGATGGAGTTTCGCGCAGGCGGCGACGCTGCCCTGTGCGGCGCTCACCGCGTGGCGGGCGCTGATGGTCGAGGCGCGGATCAAGCCCGGAGATGTCGTGCTGACGCAGGGGACGGGCGGCGTGTCGATCTTTGCCGTTCAGTTCGCCAAGGCTGCAGGTGCCACCGTCATTGCGACGTCGTCGTCGGATGAAAAACTCGCGCGCCTGAAGGCGCTCGGCGCCGATCACCTGATCAACTACAAGAGCGATCCGAAATGGGGGCGGTCGGCGGCGGCGCTGGCCGGCGGGCAGGGCGTTGACGCCGTCGTCGAGATCGGCGGGCCAGGCACGCTGGCGCAATCGATTCATGCCTGCCGTATCGGCGGTCATATTTCACTGATTGGCGTGCTGACCGGCGTCGCCGGAGAAATCCCGACGGCGCTGGCGATGTCCAAGAACGTGGCGATCAAGGGTATCACCGTCGGCTCGCGACAGGAGCAGCAGGAGATGATCGCCGCGATCGATGCCAACGGCATCGTGCCTGTCATCGACACGACATTCCCGCTGGACGAGATCGTACCGGCGTTCAAACATCAAATTTCGCAACGGCATTTCGGAAAGATCTGCCTGTCGATTTGACAGGCGCGATGTGCCGCATGCGGTGAAACTCACGTGAAATCGCCCGAAAACCGGGTTTCCGGCGGGTTTTTCGCGTTTCCCGGCCTTGTATTTTTCCACCCGATCCGGTTTCACTGCACCCCTTCTGGTGTCCCACCGATTCCCCGAGTTGATCCATGCGGTTGTCGCGGTTTTTTCTGCCCATCCTGAAAGAGAATCCGAAAGAGGCGGAGATCGTCTCGCACCGGCTGATGCTGCGCGCGGGCATGATGCGGCAGGAAGCGGCCGGCATTTACGCCTGGCTGCCGCTGGGATTCCGGGTGCTGAAGAAGATCGAGCAGATCGTCCGCGAGGAGCAGGACCGCGCCGGGGCGCTGGAACTGTTGATGCCGACGCTGCAATTGGCCGACCTCTGGCGCGAAAGCGGCCGCTACGACGCCTACGGTCCGGAGATGTTGCGCATCAGCGACCGCCACAAGCGCGAATTGCTGTACGGGCCGACCAACGAGGAAATGATCACCGAGATCTTCCGCGCCTACGTCAAGTCCTACAGGAGCCTGCCGCTCAATTTGTATCATATCCAGTGGAAGTTCCGCGACGAGCAGCGTCCGCGCTTTGGCGTGATGCGCGGCCGCGAATTCCTGATGAAGGACGCCTACTCGTTCGACATCGACGAGGCGGCCGCGCGCCGCGCCTATAACCGGATGTTCGTGGCCTACCTGCGCACCTTCGCGCGGATGGGGCTGAAGGCGATCCCGATGCGCGCCGAGACCGGACCGATCGGCGGCGATCTCAGCCACGAATTCATCGTGCTCGCGGAGACCGGCGAATCCGGTGTGTTCTGCGACAGCGACGTGCTCAACCTGCCGATCCCCGGCGACGACGTCGACTATGACGGCGATCTCACTGACATCATCAAGCAATGGACCTCGGTTTACGCCGCGACCGAAGACGTGCATGACGCCGCGCGCTTCGAGCGCGAGGTGCCCGCTGACAGGAAGCTGAACACGCGCGGCATCGAGGTCGGGCAGATCTTCTACTTCGGCACCAAATATTCCGACGCGATGAAGGCGCTGGTCGCCGGCCCCGACGGCGTCGACGTGCCGATCCATGGCGGTTCCTACGGCGTCGGCGTGTCGCGGCTGGTCGGCGCCATCATCGAGGCCTGCCATGACGACGCCGGCATCAAATGGCCCGAGGCAGTGGCGCCGTTCACGGCGGTGATCCTGAACCTGAAGCAGGGCGATGCGGCCGTCGATGGCGCCTGCGAGAAACTTTATCGTGAACTGCAGGCCAAGGGCGTCGATGTGCTCTATGACGACACCGACCAGCGCGCCGGCGCGAAATTCGCGGCAGCCGATCTGATCGGCATTCCCTGGCAGATTCTGGTTGGTCCGAAGGGACTCGCCGAGGGCAAGCTCGAGATCAAGCGGCGCAGCGACGGCTCGCGCGAGAATCTCAGCCCGGCGGAAGTGGTGGCACGAATAGCGGGATAAGGCTATCCAAGGAGCGATAAGGTTGGCCAATGCGGCCACATTTGGCCCGAATCATGGGATTATCGAAAGATGGATGAAACCATGAGCGAGACAGTTCGAACCAAGCCTTTTGCCCCCTTCGAATGGCTGCTGTCGGGACGGTACCTGCGGGCGCGTCGCAAGGAAGGCTTCATCTCCGTCATCGCCGGTTTTTCGTTCCTCGGCATCATGCTCGGCGTCGCCACGCTGATCATCGTGATGGCGGTCATGAACGGTTTTCGCAAGGAACTCCTCGACAAGATCCTCGGGCTCAACGGGCACGTGCTGATTCAGCCGCTGGAATCGCCGTTGACGGACTGGAAGGATGTCGCCGAGCGCGTCAGTCAGGTGCAGGGCATTCGGCTGGCGGCGCCGGTCGTGGACGGTCAGGCGCTGGCGTCGTCGGCCTTCAACGCCGCCGGCGTGCTGGTGCGCGGCATGCGTGCCGACGATCTGAACAATCTCACCTCGATCGCCAAGAACATCAAGCAGGGCACGCTGGAAGGCTTTGATGCGGGGCAGGGCGTTGCCATCGGCCGCCGGCTCGCCGATCAATTGTCGCTGCATGCTGGCGACACCATCACGCTGGTCGCACCGAAGGGTGCGGTGACCCCGATGGGAACGACGCCACGGATCAAGCCCTACAAGGTGGCGGCGGTGTTCGAGATCGGCATGTCAGAATATGACGCGAGCTTCGTGTTCATGCCGCTGCCGGAAGCGCAAGCCTATTTCAACCGCAAGGATGACGTGACCGCGATCGAGATATTCACGGCCAATCCGGACCGAATCGATGCATTCCGCAAGACCATCACCGAGGCGGCCGGGCGCCCGGTGTTCCTGGTCGACTGGCGGCAGCGCAACTCGACCTTCTTCAACGCGCTTCAGGTCGAGCGCAACGTGATGTTCTTGATCCTGACCATGATCGTGCTGGTCGCAGCCCTCAATATCGTTTCCGGCCTCATCATGCTGGTCAAGGACAAGGGCCAGGATATCGCGATCCTGCGCACCATGGGTGCCTCGCAGGGCTCGATCATGCGGATCTTCCTGATCACGGGGGCCGCGATCGGCGTGGTCGGCACGATCACCGGTTTCTTCGTCGGCATGCTGATCTGCCTCAACATCGAATCGATCCGGCAATTCCTGTCGTGGATGACCAACACCGAACTGTTTTCGCCGGAACTGTATTTTCTCTCGCGCCTTCCGGCGGAGATCGACTTCGGTGAAACCACGGCGGTGGTCATCATGGCACTGACCTTGTCGTTCCTGGCGACGCTCTATCCGTCCTGGCGCGCGGCGCGGCTCGATCCCGTCGATGCGCTCCGGTACGAGTGAGGGCGAGATGGCCGAGGGGGCGGAAGATGTACCGGTTGTTTATCTTCACGAGATAAAGCGCCAGTACAGGCAGGGTGAGGCGACACTGACCATTCTCAACGGCGCCAAGCTTGCGCTGTGGGCCGGACAGTCGGTGGCGCTGGTGGCGCCGTCGGGTTCGGGCAAGTCGACGCTGCTGCATATCGCGGGCCTTCTCGAAAGCCCCGACGAGGGCGAGGTCTATGTCGCGGGCGCCCCGACATCGACACTATCCGACATCGAGCGTACGCAGATCCGGCGCTCCGACATCGGTTTCGTCTATCAGTCGCACCGCCTGCTGCCGGAATTCACCGCGCTCGAAAACGTCATGCTGCCGCAGATGATCCGCGGGCTGAAGCGCTCCGAGACCATCAAGCGCTCGACGGAAATTCTGGCCTATCTTGGTCTCGCCGAGCGCATCACCCACCGGCCGGCCGAACTGTCCGGCGGCGAACAGCAGCGCGTCGCCATCGCGCGCGCGGTGGCCAATGCACCGCGGGTGTTGTTCGCGGATGAGCCGACCGGAAACCTCGACCCGCACACCGCCGATCACGTCTTCAAGGCGCTGATGCAACTGGTGAAGGCAACGCGGGTCGCGATGCTGATTGCGACCCACAACATGGAGCTTGCCGGCCGGATGGACCGGCGGGTGTCGCTGGTCGACGGCAAGGTCGTCGAGATGGAGTAGCGACGGCGCGCAAAGCGTCTTCGAGCGAAGTGGACACCGGTTCGCGTGAAGAAAACGCGTCAAAACAAGAATCCAGAGCTTCGGTTCTGATGCAGGACCGAAGCTCTAGTTCAGTACGCGCCGCGCCGGCGTATCGGCCGATCCTGATACGCATTTGCAAAATACGGATTGACGACGCATTGCGCCGAGCGGCCGGAAGCCGACGCGTTGCATTGAGGAATCGACGTAAAGCTGCACTCGTAATAGCTGATCGGGCCGTAGACGTGCAGGCAGACCGGATATCCCCCGCCATAGGTCTGGGCCTGCGCCGGAGCCGCGGCTGAAAACGATCCGACCGCGAAAACTGCCAAAGCCGTCATGCGCATCAGAATCTCCTTCGGGCTTGGCTGCCGCGAGCAGCGCAGTTGCGCATGCTGGCGTCAATCGACCGTTGCCGACGAGACAACCGGGCGGCATCAGGGTCAAATCACGTTCGCGCGCTGAGATGTCTGCGCGCGCGATACCGATCCTGCGCTCAATACCTGCCGTAGCCGGGAGCCGGCGGCAGTGCGCGGCCCGGGAGCGGACGATAGGCGGAGGGCGGCGGCTCGCTGTTGCCGACAAAATAGGGATTGGCGATGCAGGCCAGAAATCGCCCCGACGCGGTCGCCTGACACTGCTCGTAGCTCGTGAACGTGCAGTTGCTCAGGCCCGGATACTCGTCGCCCTGGATGCAGAACGGATATCGGGTGCCGACCGCTTCGGCCGGCGCTGCGGCCAGGGCCACCAATCCGCTCGCGGTCAGCGCCGCCACAATCGCTCGTCGCATTTCGAATCTCCTCGGGGCGTCGCTGCCGCGCCATTCCATCTTACACACCTCAATCGGCAACCGCGGCGTTCGCGTCAACCGATTCTGGGCTTTCGGGAGTACAAAAGCAGAATTTGAGGCCTTTTCTAAAGGTGCCGGTACAAAATTTCGCCGCGCGCCGGTCACGTAATATTTACTTACACTTGTACCGGTCACGTTTCGCAAGCGCTGTGGCCGTGAGGTGACAGTAATTCGAGCGAACAATGGTATGAGCCTGACACGGCCTTGGGGGCTGTACAAACTCGAACGGGAATAAAAAGTATGAAGAAGGTTTTGCTTGTTACCGCCAGCCTGATCGCGCTCGGCGCGGGCGCGCCGGCAGTGGCTGCCGATCTCGCTGCACGTCCTTACACCAAGGCGCCGCCGATGGTCGCCGCAGTGTATGACTGGAGCGGGTTCTACATCGGCGCCAACGGCGGTTGGGGTTCGAGCCGCAATTGCTGGGATTTCCTGCCGGTTGGCGGCGGCGCCGTAAGCGACGGTTGCCACGATGGTACGGGCGGCACGGTCGGTGGTCAGATCGGCTATCGCTGGCAGGCCGGTACCTGGGTGTTCGGCCTTGAAGCTCAGGGCAACTGGGCTGACTTCCAGGGCAGCAACGTGACCCTCGTGACTGCACCGGCGCTGCGCAACGAGTCGCGCGTCGACGCGTTCGGCCTGTTCACCGGTCAGATCGGTTACGCCGCCAACAACGTCCTGTTCTACGTCAAGGGCGGTGCGGCTGTGACCTCGAACGAATACCGTGCACTCGTTGCCGGCACCAACGCGCTCGCCGCCGTCACCGGCGACGACACCCGCTGGGGCGCCTCGGTCGGCGTCGGCCTCGAATATGCCTTCGCCCCGAACTGGTCGTTCGGTGTGGAATACAACCACCTGTTCATGCAGGACCGCACCTACGCCTTCACCACGCCGGGTGGCGTCTTCTTCGGCAACGAGCGCATCAGCCAGGATGTCGACCTCGTCACCGCCCGCGTCAACTACAAGTTCGGCGGCCCGACGGCTGCGCGTTACTGATTTTCGCGTAACCCGCGACAATCCAAATCGAAGCCCCGGGCATGCCCGGGGCTTCTTTCGTTTGGACGCCGATTAACCATCAGGGAAAACCCGCAGCGATCCCACCTTCGCTTACGCTTGACTCCGAGAACGAAAACGGAACAATGTTCCTCATATGTTCTGTGTCACGGGAGTCGCACATGTTGAGGACGTTTGTGGAAGAAGCCGCCGCGCTGGCGTCGATTACGTTGTTTGTCGGGATGATCGCGGTCTGGGCGCAACTGATTCCCCAGCTCTGAAGCGAGCTCAGAGGGTCCAGGCGGACGGCCTGATCCGGCGGGTTGGGGAAAAGCCGGATGGCGGGCGCTGGCAGCGCCTTCCGCGTGGACTCCGCAGGGCCAAGGCATCACCATTGCGGTGGCGAGTCGGGGCGCATCGGTAGCTGACGACCGCTCCCCACCACGATGCAAAGAGCCCGTTAAGCGATCATGTCCAGCGCCGGATTCGTCCATCTCCACGTTCATTCGGCCTATTCGCTGCTGAAGGGCTCGATCAAGATCGCCAAGCTTGGCGAACTCGCGAAGGCCGACCGGCAGCCAGCGCTGGCGCTGACCGATACCGACAACATGTTCGGGGCGCTGGAATTCTCCGACAAGATGGCGGGCTACGGCATCCAGCCGATCGTCGGCTGCGAACTCGCCATCGATTTCGGCGACGTCGATCCCAATGCGCGAAGCTCGCTGTCGGCTGCGCCATCGCGAATCGTGCTGCTGGCGGCGCGCGAGCGCGGCTATCGCAACTTGATGCGGCTGAACTCGCGTGCGTTCCTGGAAACCCCAATCCACCAGGCGCCTCACATCAAGTTCGATTGGCTGAGCGAAGATGCCGAGGATCTGATCGCGCTGACCGGAGGCCCGGACGGGCCGATCGCGCTCGCGCTCGGTGCGGACCAGGCGGCGCTCGCGGCCACGCGCTGCGATCGCCTCGCGAGCCTGTTCGGCGACCGACTCTACATCGAATTGCAGCGCCACGGCATCGACAAGGAGCGCCGCACCGAATCCGGCCTGATCGACCTCGCCTATGAGAAGGGGCTGCCGCTGGTTGCGACCAACGAGCCTTATTTCGCGGGCAATGACGATTACGAAGCCCACGACGCGCTGTTGTGCATCGCCGGCGGCAAGCTGATTGCCGAAACCGACCGCGAGCAACTCACGCCCGATCACCGCTTCAAGACCCGCGCCGAGATGGCGGTGTTGTTCGCCGACATCCCGGAAGCGCTGGCTTCGACGATCGAGATCGCCGAGCGCTGCTCGTTCCGGCCAAAGACACGCAAACCGATTCTGCCGTTCTTCACGGTCGGCGCCGCCGCAAGCTCCGATGCTGCCTCTGTCGAGGCGGCCGAGCTGAAACGGCAGGCGGAGGAGGGGCTGGCCAACCGCCTGCGCGTGCACGGCCTGTCGCAAGGCACCACGGAAGAAGACTACAACAAGCGCCTGGCGTTCGAACTCGACGTCATCATGCGCATGAAATACGCGGGCTACTTCCTGATCGTCTCCGACTTCATCAAGTGGGCGAAGTCACAAGGCATTCCGGTCGGGCCGGGCCGTGGCTCGGGCGCGGGCTCGCTGGTCGCGTGGGCGCTGACCATCACCGACCTCGACCCGATCAAGTTCGGCCTGCTGTTCGAGCGCTTCCTCAATCCCGAACGCGTCTCGATGCCGGACTTCGACATCGACTTCTGCCAGGACCGCCGCGGCGAGGTGATCCAGTACGTGCAGCAGCGTTACGGCCGCGACCAGGTCGCGCAGATCATCACCTTCGGTACGCTGCAGGCGCGCGGCGTGCTGCGCGACGTCGGCCGCGTGCTGCAGATGCCTTATGGGCAGGTCGATAAGCTGACGAAACTGGTGCCGCAGAATCCGGCGGCGCCGGTGACGCTGGCGCAGGCGATCGAGAGCGAACCAAAGCTCCAGGCATTCCGCGACGAAGATCCGGTGGTGGCGCGCGCCTTCGACATCGCGCAGCGTCTCGAGGGCCTGACCCGCCACGCTTCGACCCACGCGGCCGGCATCGTGATCGGCGATCGCCCCTTGAGCGAACTCGTGCCGATGTACCGCGATCCGAAGTCGGATATGCCGGTGACCCAGTTCAACATGAAATGGGTCGAGCCGGCGGGGCTCGTCAAGTTCGACTTCCTCGGCCTGAAGACGCTGACCGTGCTGGACGTCGCGTGCAAGCTGCTCAAGCCGCGCGATATCCATGTCGACCTCGCGACGCTGCCGATCGACGATGCCGAAAGCTACGCGATGCTGGCACGCGGCGAGGTGGTCGGCGTGTTCCAGGTGGAAAGCCAGGGCATGCGGCGCGCGCTGATCGACATGCGGCCCGACCGTTTCGAGGACATCATCGCGCTGGTGGCGCTCTATCGCCCGGGTCCGATGGCCAACATCCCGACCTATTGCGCGCGAAAGCACGGCGACGAGGAGCCGGAATATCTGCATCCGGTGCTGGAGCCCATCCTGAAGGAGACCTTCGGCGTCATCATCTACCAGGAACAGGTGATGCAAATCGCCCAGGTGATGTCGGGCTATTCGCTCGGCGACGCCGACCTGCTGCGCCGCGCGATGGGCAAGAAGATCCGCGCCGAGATGGACAAGCAGCGCGACATCTTCGTCGCCGGCGCGGTCAAGAACGGCGTTCCGAAGGGGCAGGCGGACACGATCTTCGAACTCCTGGCGAAATTCGCCGACTACGGCTTCAACAAGAGCCACGCCGCGGCCTACGCGCTGGTGTCCTATCACACCGCCTACATGAAGGCGCATTATCCGGTGGAGTTCCTGGCGGCGTCGATGACGCTCGAACTCAACAACACCGACAAGCTGTCGGAATTTCGCGCCGAGGCGCAGCGGCTCGGCATCAAGGTCGAGGCGCCCAACATCAATCGTTCGGGCGCCACCTTCGAGGTCGGCGAGAATACCATCTATTACGCGCTCGCCGCGCTCAAGGGCGTCGGCCCCCAGGCGGTCGAGCTGATCGTGGAAGAGCGGCGCAAGGGCGTCTTCACCTCGCTCGCCGACTTCGCCGCGCGGGTCAACCCGCGCGCCATCAACAAGCGGGTGATCGAAAGCCTCGCCGCGGCCGGCGCGTTCGACACGCTCGATTCGAACCGCGCGCGGGTCTTCGCCGGCGCGGAAGCGATCCTGGCGGCATGCCAGCGCAGCCATGAGGCCGCAACGATCGGCCAGAACGACATGTTCGGCAATGCCTCCGACGCGCCGACCATCATGCTGCCGCAGATCGAGCCGTGGCTGCCGGCCGAAAAACTCCGCCGCGAATACGACGCGGTCGGCTTCTTCCTGTCCGGTCATCCGCTGGACGACTACGCGACCGTGCTGAAGCGGCTGCGCGTGCAGTCCTGGGCGGAATTCTCGCGTGCCGTCAAAACCGGCGCGACCGCGGGCAAGGTCGCGGCCACCGTTGTGTCGCGCATGGAACGCCGCACCAAGACCGGCAACAAGATGGGCATCATGGGCCTGTCGGATCCCACCGGCCATTTCGAGGCCGTGCTGTTCTCCGAAGGCCTCGCGCAATATCGCGAAGTGCTGGAGCCGGGCGCTGCGGTGTTGCTGCAGCTTGGCGCCGAGCTGCAGGGCGAGGACGTGCGGGCGAGGGTGCTGCATGCCGAGCCGCTCGATGCGGCCGCGGCAAAAACCCAGAAGGGTCTGCGGATTTTCGTTCGCGACACCAAGCCGCTTGAATCGATCGCGCGACGGCTCAGCATGCCGGAAGCCGCCGCACCCGGCGCTCCGGCCAAGGGCGCGCAGGCGAAGCCCGTGCCCGCGCCGCCGGTCGGCGCCGACGGCGACGTCTCGCTGGTCATGATGCTCGACCTGCAGACCGAGGTGGAGATGAAGCTGCCGGGACGTTTCAAGGTCTCGCCGCAGATCGCGGGAGCGATCAAGGCTGTCGCAGGCGTGGTGGACGTGCAGACGCTGTAGCCAACGTTTGGACGTCGCACAGGCCAACATCCTCGCGAACCTCGCAGCGAATTTTTCTGCAAGGTTTGATTGTGTCTTTGATTGTTTGCACCCGACGACGCAACTTAAGAATCAAGTAAGCGGCAAGGCTTAAATCTCGATTCTCCGAAGTGATGGCACGCAACTATCATCATTAGAATTCAGGCGTCTCCGACCTGGACGTCGTACGCCGCAGGGCGAGGAAATTGCAATGTGCGAAAAATGTTCATCGAACCAGATTCATCCGACGTCGCCGTCGCGGCGCTCCGTCGTTCTGTTCGCGGCCTCGGCACTTGGGCTGATGCTCGCCGACACAGCCAACGCCAAGGAGAAGAAGGCTCCTCCCAAGCCGCAGAACGTGCTGTCGCCGGATGCCGCACTCAAACGGTTGATGGAAGGAAATTCACGCTACGTTGACGGCACGTCGCGGCGCCACGACTTCAAGCACGAGCGGGAAGCACTGGTTGGCGGGCAGAATCCGTTTGCGGCGGTCCTGAGCTGCGCCGATTCCCGTATTGCACCGGAGTATGCCTTCGACAGCGCGCGCGGCGATCTCTTCGTCTGCCGCGTCGCCGGCAATTTCGCCAACGACGAAACGGTTGCAAGCATGGAATATGCCGTCGCCGTGCTGGGCACGCCGATGATCCTCGTGCTTGGCCACGACAGTTGCGGAGCCGTTGACGCGACGATCAAATCGCTCAAGGACGACAAGCCGCTTCCGGGACATATCCCCTCGCTGGTCGCCGCGATCGCGCCTGCAGTGAAGGCGTCGGCGCAGCAGAGCGGAAATCCGCTCGACAACGCCATCCGGCAGAACGTGATCGACAATGTCGCCAGGATGAAATCGGCAGCGCCGATCCTCAACGCCGCCGTCGAGCAGAACAAGCTCAAGGTGGTCGGCGGAATCTACCGGCTCGCGACCGGCAAGGTCGATCTGGTGAACTGACCTCTTGTCAGAACGGCGGTCCGGCCGTGGCCGCGCAATTGGCAACGGCGTCAGCCTCAAGAAGTTGTCATTGCTTTTGCGATGCCGGCCGATCCGATCCGTCGTATAGTCGCGCCAAGGGGGAAACCGTTCTGCATCACGTGGATACCACCTGAAATCGCAGCAATGGAGGTCCGCCATGAAAGTCAAGGACGCGATGCACAAGGGCGTCGACTGGGTCAGCCCCGACACGCCCATCACCGAAATCGCAAAGCTGATGCGAGCGCATGATATCGGCTGCATTCCGATCGGCGAGGACGATCGGCTCATCGGAATGGTCACCGATCGCGACATCGTCTGCAAGGGGCTTGCCGGCAACGGCTTCGATGCCGCCCGCGCCAAGGCGCGCGACGTGATGACCGACGGCATCCACTGCTGCCGCGAGGACGATGACCTCGCCAAGGCTATTCATCACATGGAAACGCTGAAGGTCCGCAGGTTGCCTGTCATCAACAAGAACAAGCGGATGGTCGGCATGATCAGCCTGGGCGACGTCAGCCATTCGACATCGGGCGAGCTGATGTCCGGCTATGTGAAGAGCGTTTCAGCCCATCACTGAAGCGCGGCCGCCTCGCGACAGCGGCGCCTCGAAACGACTGATCGCGGCGGTTCGACCGCGATCAGGATCGCTCGTTGATTGAGGTGGCCAGCCGCGCCTCAATCGTGCGTGGTGAAGTGGCCGTGCCAGGCATTTGCGGTCAATCGCGCGAACTGCTCGCCGTTCAGGCGAATGAGCGTGGTATGGTCGCCGCCTTCCATGTAGATCTCGCGTCGCGTATCTATGCTGTCGTCGACGATCACATCGAGCCCATAGCACTCGCCGACCGGCGGCACCGCGCCGCGTTCGCAATCGCCGAACAGTGTCGCGACCTCCTCTTCGGTCGCCAGATCGACCCTGTGACCTAGTTGTATCTTCAGGGCCGACATATTCAGGTGGTGGGAGGCGGGCAGGATCGCCATCATGTAGCCGCCGTTGCGGCGAAGCACGACTGCCTTGGCGAGCGCGTCGCCCGGCACATGGCAAGCCTCGGCCGTGCGCGTCGACGACATGGTGGGCGCGTGGGAAATCACGTCATAGGTGACGGTGTTATCCAGGAACTTCTGCAGCGTCGGGGAAACGGTCATGGCGATTCCTCCATTGCGATGGGCAATCGGCACACCCGGAGGAATTCTCGTCGTCGCCTCACGATGCGGGCGATTGCGATCCGCCGACAATACGCCTGTCGGCGCGCCGCGACAACGCGAATTCCGGTGGAACCGGTGCGGCGGCGACGTCCGGTGCGATTTGATTTGCACGACGCCTTGCTGGTACCGCATTTTGTTCAAGAGATGTTCAGGTGAACGCGCGTTCCATGCCGCGTTTCCTGCCGCGCTCGGGCGGCGATAGGGTGCGATCGATGCGATTTGCCAGAAGTCTGTTTGTTTTCTCGATGTGCCTGGTCACGATCTCGGGACTGGCGGGGTATTTGAGCGCGGCCGCCGCGCAGCAGCCCGAAAAGCGCATTGCCCTGGTGGTCGGCAACGCGGCTTACGCGAAATCGCCGCTGGCCACAGCGGCCAACGATGCCGGCCTGATCGCGCAGACGCTGCAGGCGGCCGGATTCGACGTCATCGGCGCCCGCGATCTCGACGGCGACACGCTGCGCAAGAGTTTCCGCGACTTCATCAACAAGGCCGAAGCCTCGGGGCCGGACACCGTCGCGATGGTCTATCTCGCAGGTTACGGGCTGCAATTGGCCGGTGACAATTATTTCGTGCCGGTGGATTCCGCGATCAACCGCGACACTGACGTCCCGATCGAGGCGTTGCGGGTCGGCGACTACGTCCGGCAACTGGCCTCGCTGCCGCTGAAGGCAGGCATCGTCGTGCTGGACGCGGCGCGGCAGCAACCTTTCGTCACCGGACAGATCGCAAGCGGGCTCGCGCTGGTGGAAGCCGAGCCGCGGATGCTGATCGCATTCAACGCGGCTCCCGGAACGGTGGCGCCGCCCGAGCAGGGATCGTACGGCATCTACGCCCAGTCGCTGGCCGAGATGATCCGGACCGGCGGATTGCCGCTGCCCGAGGTTTTCAATCGCGTGCGCCTGCGGGTCAATGAAGCCAGCAAGGGCGCGCAGGTGCCGTGGGACAGCCAGAAGGTCGACACGCCCTTCATGTTCTTCGAGCGCGCGCCGGACGCGCCAGCTTCTGCGCCGGCGGATCAGGTCGCCGCCATCCGCGACAAGCCGATCCGCGAACTCGGCGTGCAGGAGGCCTACACCGCGGCGCTCGAGCGCGACACGCTGCAGGGGTACGAGGATTTCCTCGGCGCGTATGGCAGCGATCCGCTGGCGAAGCGGGTGAGGGCGATCGTCGCCGCGCGGCGCGAGGCGATCACCTGGCGCCGCACGTACAGAACCGACACCCCCAACGCCTACTGGTCGTATCTGCAACGCTATCCACGCGGGCCGCATGCCGCCGACGCGCGCCGCCGTCTTGCCATTCTCACCGCGCCGCTCGAGCCGCCGCCGGCATTCGATGTCATCGATTACGACGTGCCGCCGCCGCTGCCGGACGAGTTCATCTATATCGATCGCCCCGTGCTGGCGTTCAGCGATCCCGAGTTCGATTTCGTGCCGCCGCCTCCACCGCCGGTGTACTATCTGCCGCCGCCGCCGGATGATTTCATCGTGCTGCCGCCGCCGCCGCCGCCGGTCGCGCTGTTCATCCTGCCGCAGCCGATCTTCGTGCCGATCCCGATCTATGTGCGGGCGCCGGTGTATGTGGCGCCGCCGCCCAACAACATCATCTTCGCCAACATCCACAACAGGGCCGTCATCAACAACGTCATCAACCGGCCGCCTCCGCCGGGCGCTCCCGGCCCCGTGCCGGGTGTGAGAGATGGTGGCCGGCCCAATGGCGCGGTTCCGGCTCCGGCCGTGGTTGCGCCGGGGCGGGGCGGCGCCATGCCGGTGCTGCCGCCTGCCGTCGCGCAGCGGGCCACACTGATCCAGCAGGGCAGAGCACCGGTGCCACCGAGTGCGTCGATCAATCCTGCGGTGAGGACGGGTTTGCCGGGCGCGCCAAATGCGCCGGGCGGACCGGGCAGGACGCCAAACGGGGCGCAGCCGGCAACTGCGCCGGGCGTGCTGACGCCGAACCAGGCCTCGCCGAGGCCCAATGCGCTGCCGATTCCAGGCACCAAGGGGGCACCGCCCGCGCCACCAAGTGCGGCCGTATCGCCGCCGGGTGCAGTCGATCCGGGTGCGAGGCCTGTGCCGGGTGCCACGCCGCCGGCAGCGGTGGCCCCGCCCGCGCCCGGTGCGCCTCCCGGCGCCAGGCCCGCAGTAGGAGCGACCGCCCCTGCCGCGCCGGTCGCACCGTCGAGACCGGGTCTCACTCGGCCTGCACCGGGTACGCAGGCTGCGCCGGCCGCCGTACCGGACGGTACGAGAAGACCGGGGAGCGTAGCGCCGCCGCCCAGCGCCGCCGCGCCGTCAAGACCCGCCGCGGCCATCGCCCCGAGACCGCAGCCTCAGCCTGAAATACGGCGAGCGCCGCCGCCTGCCGCGGTCGTGGCACGGCCGCCGCCCCCGGCTGCCCGCGTCGCGCCGCCGCCACCTGCACCGCGGGTAGCGGCTCCGCCGCCGCGAATGGCGGCGCCACCACCACCACCCCCTCGGATGGCCGCTCCCCCGCCACCACCACCACGGATGGCAGCACCGCCGCCGCCACCGCCGAGGATGGCTGCTCCGCCACCGGCCGCACCGCGGATGGCGGCGCCTCCGCCACCGCGTCCGGCAGCGCCGCCTGCTGCTCCAGGCAGGGGTGGATGCCCGCCCGGCGCGAGATGCTGATCGTTTCCTCCGGGGAGGGGACAGGAGTGTGGCCGGTCCGGGCCTAAATAGCCGGGCCGCAAGGCCCGGAAAATCGGCCTTATTTCCTTGCTTCTGGCTGGAATCCGGCTATACACCGCGCCATCTCACACGGAAACATGGCTCACAAGGCCGTCCGGTGGCAGCCGGGCCATAAGGCTCGTCTGCTCACACGTTTCCGGAGGAACCAACCGGAGAATCAACACGATGTCGCTACCCGATTTTTCTATGCGTCAGTTGCTTGAAGCTGGCGTGCACTTTGGCCACCAGTCGCACCGCTGGAATCCGAAAATGGCGGATTACATTTTCGGTGCGCGCAACAACATCCACATCATCGATCTCGCCCAGACCGTGCCGATGCTCCATCGTGCGCTGCAGGCGGTGTCCGATACTGTCGCCAAGGGCGGCCGCATCCTGTTCGTCGGCACCAAGCGCCAGGCGCAGGACGGCGTTGCCGAGGCCGCGAAGCGGTCGGCGCAGTATTTCGTCAATTCGCGCTGGCTCGGCGGCACGCTGACCAACTGGAAGACGATCTCGGGCTCGATCAAGCGCCTGCGTCATCTCGACGAGGTGCTCTCGTCGGGCGAGGCCAACTCCTACACCAAGAAGGAGCGGCTGACGCTGCAGCGCGAGCGCGACAAGCTCGATCGTTCGCTGGGCGGCATCAAGGACATGGGCGGGCTTCCCGACATGATCTTCGTGATCGATACCAACAAGGAAGACATCGCGATCCAGGAAGCGCAGCGGCTCAACATTCCCGTTGCCGCGATTGTCGATACCAACTCCGACCCCAAGGGCATCACCTTCGTGGTGCCGGGCAATGACGACGCCGGCCGCGCCATTTCGCTGTATTGCGACCTGATTGCCCGCGCCGCCATCGACGGCATCTCGCGCGCGCAGGGTGACCACGGCATCGATATCGGCGCCTCCGCTCAACCGGCCCGCGAGGAAATTCCGGCGGCAGCGCAGCCGACCGGCTTCCAGGGTCTGGCCGGTCCGCGCGGCACCGCCGACAACCTCAAGAAGCTCACCGGCGTGTCGGGTGCGATCGAGAAGAAGTTCAACGACCTCGGCATCTTCCACTACTGGCAGCTCGCCGAACTCGATCACGACACCGCGCACAAGATCGGTGAAGAGGTCGGACTTCCAAGTCGCGCCGATGGCTGGGTCGCTCAGGCCAAGGCGCTGACCGCGGAAGCGGAATAAATTAGATGTAACGCCAGGTGGCCGGCCTCCGGCCACCGGCTCTTTCCTCAGATTTCGGCATTCCCTGAAGCTGATGGCGGCATGGCGCAAGGCGCGCGCCGTTTTCGCGGCTAGCAGGCAAGAAGGATATTCGACGATGGCAACGATTTCGGCGGCGATGGTCAAGGAACTGCGCGAGTCGACCGGCGCGGGCATGATGGACTGCAAGGCGGCGCTTACCGAAACCTCGGGCGACATGACCGCTGCCCAGGACTGGCTGCGCAAGAAGGGCCTCTCGAAGGCTGCGAAGAAGGCCGGCCGCGTTGCCGCGGAAGGCCTGATCGGCGCCGTGACATCGGGCACCAAGGGCGTCGTGGTCGAGGTCAACTCGGAGACCGATTTCGTCGCGCGCAACGAACAGTTCCAGGGCCTCGTCAAGATGATCGCCCAGGTCGCGCTGCACAACAGCGCGGACGTCGAGAAGATCAAGGCGGCCAAGGTCGGCGACGTCACGGTCGAGACTGCGATCTCGGACGCGATCGCCACCATCGGCGAGAACATGTCGCTGCGCCGCGCGGCTGCGCTCGAGGTGGGCCAGGGCGTGGTGTCGAGCTATATCCACGGCGCGGTGATCGACGGCGCCGGCAAGATGGGCGTGCTCGTCGCACTGGAATCCACCGGCAAGACCGACGAACTCGCGCAGCTCGGCCGTCAGCTTGCCATGCACGTGGCCGCGAGCAATCCGCAGGCGCTGGATCCGTCCGGCCTCGACCCGGAAATCGTCAAGCGTGAAAAGGACGTTCTGGCCGACAAGTACCGCCAGCAGGGCAAGCCCGACAACGTGATCGAAAAGATCGTCGAGTCCGGCCTGAAGACCTACTACAAGGAAGTCTGCCTGCTGGAACAGGCGTTCATCCACGACACCGGCAAGTCGGTCGCGCAGGCGGTGAAGGAAGCTGAGGGCAAGGTCGGCGGTCCCGTGAAGATTGCCGGATTTGTGCGCTATGCTCTCGGCGAGGGAATCGAGAAGCAGGAATCCGATTTCGCAGCCGAAGTCGCGGCGGCCAGCGGCAAGAAGTAACCGCTGCGGTAACGAGCTTCCGGCGCTTTGGCGCCGGAAGTCACACGCGGGATAAGGAAGCGATAAGCAATGGCTGAGCCGGTCTATCGTCGCGTCGTGATCAAGCTCTCGGGCGAGTACCTCGCCGGCAGCCAGTCCTTCGGTATCGACCAGCCCACCATTGACCGTATCGCGGGCGAACTGATCGCGGCCCAGAAACTCGGCATCGAGGTGGCCGTCGTGATCGGCGGCGGCAACATCGTTCGCGGCGTGGAGGTCTCGTCGCGTGGCGTCTCGCGCCCGACCGGCGATACCATGGGCATGCTCGCCACCATGATGAACTGCCTCGCGCTGGAGGCCGCCATCGAGCGCAAGGGTACGCCGGCGCGGACGCTGTCGGCGTTCGTGATGCCCGAGATTTCCGAGCTGTTCACGCGCAGTGCAGCGCACAAATATCTGTCCGAAGGGCGCATAGTCCTGCTAGGCGGTGGAACCGGCAATCCGTTCTTCACCACCGACACCACGGCGGTTCTGCGCGCGGCCGAAATCGGCGCGCAGGCGGTGCTCAAGGCAACCAATGTCGATGGCGTCTATAACGCCGATCCCAAAAAGGACCCGTCAGCCAAGCGTTTCGACCGGTTGACGCATTCGCAGGCGATCCAGGGTGGCTACAAGGTGATGGATGCAACCGCATTCGCCCTTGCCCGCGAGACGTCGCTGCCTATCATCGTATTCTCGATCGCCGAGCCGGGTTCGATCGGCGCGATCCTGCGCGGGAACGGCCACGGCACGGTCGTAGCCGGCTGACACGCCGGTGCTGTTTCGAACCGCAGGTCCCACACGCCGGCGGCTGGTTTCTGAGGAGGGGAGAGCGTTATGCCCACGCCTGGTTTTGACATCAACGAATTGAAGCGCCGCATGCAGGGAGCGACGCAGTCGCTCAAGCACGAACTGGGCGGCCTGCGCACCGGTCGCGCGGCGGCCTCGATGCTCGAGCCGGTGCAGGTCGAGGCTTATGGCTCGCACATGCCGCTCAACCAGCTCGCCACCGTCAGCGTGCCCGAGCCGCGGCTGCTTTCGGTGCAGGTGTGGGACAAGTCCATGGTCAAGGCCGTGGAAAAGGCGATCGTCGATTCCAATCTCGGGCTGTCGCCGGCGACCGAAGGGCAGGTGCTGCGCCTGCGCATTCCCGAGCTCAACGAGGAGCGTCGCAAGGAGCTGGTGAAGGTCGCACACAAATATGCCGAAGCCGCCAAGGTCGCGGTTCGTCATGTCCGCCGCGATGGGCTCGATATCGTCAAGAAGCTCGAGAAGAATCACGAGATTTCCGAAGACGACCAGGAGCGCCTTGCCAATGACGTGCAGAAGGCGACCGACGGGATGATTGCCGAAATCGATCAGTTGCTTGCGGCGAAGGAAAAGGAAATTCTCACGGTTTGATCGCTTGCGATCGAACCGTGCGATCGCCATTTCGGGATGGTCCTGGAATTTTAGATGATGTCGAATGCCGCTGCGCCAGCCACGGAAGGACCGGATCGAACCGGCCCGTTGCATGTCGCGATCATCATGGACGGAAACGGGCGCTGGGCGGCGGCGCGCGGCCTGCCGCGCGCCGAGGGCCATCGTCGTGGCGTCGATGCGCTGCGCCGCGTCGTTCAGGCCGCCCATGAACTCGGCATTCAGTATCTGACGATCTTCTCCTTCAGCTCGGAGAACTGGTCGCGGCCGGCGACCGAAATCGGCGATTTGTTCGGTTTGCTACGCCGCTTCATCCGCAACGACCTGGCGACGCTGCATCGCGACGGCGTCCGCGTGCGCGTAATCGGCGAGCGGACGGGGCTGGAGCCGGATATCTGCGCACTGCTGAGCGAGGCCGAGGAACTGACCAGGGCCAACACCAGGCTCCATCTCGTGGTCGCGTTCAATTACGGGTCGCGCCAGGAAATCGCGGGCGCGGCCCAGCGGCTGGCGCGCGAAGTGGCGGAGGGCAAGCGCGATCCGGCATCGATCGATGCCGATACGCTCGGTCAGTATCTCGATGCGCCCGACATTCCCGATCCCGACCTCATCATCCGCACCAGCGGCGAGCAGCGGCTGTCGAATTTCCTGATGTGGCAGGCCGCCTACAGCGAGCTTGTATTCGTGCCGATCCACTGGCCGGATTTCGACAAGGCCGCGCTGGAAAGCGCGATTGCCGAATACGCCAGACGTGAGCGCCGCTTCGGCGGTCTGGCCGCGAAAACCGGATCGTGACCGAGCGCGAGGCCGCGCGGGCGGCAGCGAGCGAATCCGCTTCGCGCAATCTCCTGATGCGCGTCGTCGTGGCCGCGGTGCTGATTCCGCTGGCGGTTGCGATCGCTTATGCCGGCGGCTGGCTGTGGACCGCGCTGGTGACACTGGCGGCGATCGGTCTGTTCCTGGAGTGGCTGACGGTCGTGGGCCTCGCCGCTGCGACGCGCGTGAGCGTGCCGGGCGGGGTGGCGCTTGCGGTCGCCGGGCTCTGCTTCGCGATCGGCCGTATCGATGCCGCGCTGATCGTGCTCGCCATTGGCCTCGTCGTCGCCGTTTCGATGGCGCCGGAACGACGGAACTGGGTTGCCGCGGGATTTCTCTATGCCGCGGCAGCGGAAGTCGCTTCCGTTCTGGTGCGTCTCGATCCCGTGAAGGGGTTCGCGGCGCTGATGTTCGTGCTGCTGATCGTCTGGGTGACCGATAGCGGCGGCTATTTCGCCGGCCGCGGCATCGGCGGGCCGAAACTCTGGCCAAAGGTCAGTCCGAAAAAGACCTGGGCGGGGGCTGCCGGCGGATTCGCCGCCAGTCTGGCGGTGGCCATTGTGTTTGCCGCACTAGGTCTGGGCAAAACCGTGCCTCTGTTGCTGCTTGGCGCGATCCTCTCGGTCGTTTCGCAGCTCGGCGACCTGTTCGAATCCGCCGTGAAGCGGCGTTTTGGCGTAAAGGACTCAAGTCACATCATTCCCGGCCATGGCGGGCTAATGGATCGCCTGGATGGTTTTGTCGCAGCCGTCGTTGTGGCGGCACTTTTCGGGTTCCTGCGGGGCGGCGCCGATGGCGTCGGCCGCGGTCTTATGGTTTGGTGAAATTATGAGCGCAGTTCCATTGCGTAATAACAAGGCTCCGCTGGCTGATGCCCGCACCGTGACGGTGCTGGGCGCCACCGGTTCCATCGGCGACAGCACCATGGATCTGCTGCGCGGCGCCCGCGACCGCTATCAGGTCGAGGCGCTGAGCGCGAATTCCAACGTCGAAGCACTGGCGAAACTAGCGAAGGAATTCGGCGCCAGATTCGCGGCGATTGCTGACCCGGCCAAACTCGGCGAGCTGAAGGCCGCGCTCGCGGGCACGCGCACCGAATGCGGCGCCGGCGAAAGTGCGGTTATCGAGGCGGCCGCGCGTCCCGCCGATTGGGTGATGGCGGCGGTGAGCGGCGCGGCCGGGCTGAAGCCGGCACTAGCGGCCGTCGACCGCGGCGCAGCGGTAGCCTTGGCCAACAAGGAATGCCTGGTTTGCGCAGGCGATTTCTTCATGCAGCGCGCGGCGAAGGCGAACGCCTGCATCTTGCCGGCCGATTCCGAGCACAACGCGCTGTTTCAGGCGCTTTCCTCAGGGAATCGCGAGGAACTGGTGCGCGTGATCATCACCGCTTCCGGCGGCCCGTTCCGCACCTGGGCGGCCGGTGACATCGAGCAGGCAACGCTGGCGCAGGCGTTGAAGCATCCGAACTGGAGCATGGGCCAGAAGATCACGATCGATTCGGCCTCGATGATGAACAAGGGGCTCGAAGTCATTGAAGCGTCTTACCTGTTCGCGCTGACGCCCGACGAAATCGACGTCCTCGTGCATCCGCAGTCGATCATTCACGGCATGGTTGAATTCTCCGACCGCTCCGTGGTGGCGCAGCTCGGCGCCCCCGACATGCGCATTCCGATCGCGCATTGCCTCGGGTGGCCCGACCGAATCGTCGGACCGTCGGCCAGGCTGGACCTGGCCAAGATCGGGCAGCTCACCTTCGAGGCACCGGACTTCGAGCGGTTCCCGGGACTGCGGCTCGCTTACGAATCCTTAAGAACAGGACGCGGCGCAACTACGGTATATAATGCCGCAAACGAGGTGGCCGTGGCTGCCTTCATCGCCGGCCAGATCAAGTTCGGTGCCATCGCGCGCCTCGTCGAAGCGACCATCAACGACTGGATTCGCGCCGGGAACCTGGCGCCGCTAAGCTCGGCCGACGACGCGATTGCGGTTGACCATAACGCGCGAAATAGAGCGGCCTCCCTATTGCCTCAAATTGCCTTGAAGGCATCCTAGGGGCGTGGGGACGGAGCCGCTGGCTCTTGTCGAGGGGAATCTGATGACTGATTTTTTCCTGCATAGTTTCAATACGTTGGGCAACGGGCTCATCGGCTACATCATTCCCTTCCTGTTTGTCCTGACCATCGTCGTGTTCTTCCATGAGCTCGGCCACTTCCTGGTCGCCCGATGGAATGGTGTGAAGGTGCTGACGTTCTCGCTCGGCTTCGGGCCGGAACTTGCGGGCTTCAACGACCGCCACGGCACCCGCTGGAAGATCTCCGCGATTCCGCTCGGCGGCTATGTGAAGTTCTTTGGCGACGAGTCGGAGGCCTCGACCCCGGCCTCGTCCGAGACGCTTGCCAGCATGACCGCGGAGGAGCGGGCGGGCAGTTTCCACCACAAGAAGGTCGGTGCGCGCGCAGCAATCGTTGCCGCCGGTCCGATCGCGAATTTCATCCTGGCGATCGTGATCTTCACCTGCCTGTTCACCTTCTTCGGCAAGCCGAGCACGACGGCGCGGGTCGACAAGATCGAAGCCAACAGCGCCGCCTCAAAGGCCGGTTTCCAGGTCGGCGACATCGTGACTGCGATCGACGGCAAGACCATCGGCAGCTTCTCCGACATGCAGCGCGTTGTCGGCGTTCGTGCCGGGGACACCCTGAACTTCACGATCAAGCGCGGCGATTCCACGCTGCAGCTCAAGGGCACTCCGGAACTGCGCGAAGTGAAGGATTCGTTCGGAAACGTCCATCGTCTTGGCGTGCTCGGTATTACCCGGGCGACGGCGCCCGGCGATGTCGTGACCGAGCGGGTAGATCCCGCCAGCGCGCTTTGGCTGGGCGTGAAGGAGACCTGGTTCGTGGTGGACCGTACGCTCGCCTATATCGGCGGGGTATTCACCGGCCGCGAAGCCGCCGATCAGGTCGGCGGGCCGATCAGAATCGCCCAGATATCGGGGCAGGTCGCGACCATCGGCCTGGCAGCCCTGGTGCATCTGGCTGCGGTACTGTCGATCTCGATCGGGCTGCTGAACCTGTTTCCGGTTCCGCTGCTCGATGGCGGTCACCTTTTGTTCTATGCGGTGGAAGCCGTCCGGGGACGCCCGCTGTCTGAACGGGCCCAGGAGATGGGGTTCCGAATCGGGCTCGGTTTGGTCCTGATGTTGATGGTGTTTGCAACCTATAATGACATCCTGCATCTGGCGGCATCGTGACGCGGCTTTTTTGTGACGTTGCCGATAGGCAACGTCTTGGAATGAAATTGGAAATGCAGGGCGATGTCTGGTTTGCCGCCCCGTTTTAATTCGCTACAAGCAGTGCAACAGTGGGATTCTGCCGGTTCGTAGGGGTACGGCCGGCATCGGAAGGACGAGGGCGCGTTGCGCATGATGTTTGGAATGCGAGTGCGGGGGGGTCTGCTGGCCGCTCTGATCATGACGGCAGCGCCGTTGGGGGCCACGGTGGTGGGCGCGTTGGTATCTGCGCCGGCTGCGGCCCAGACCGTTGCGTCGATCGCCGTTGAGGGGAACCGGCGCGTCGAGGTCGAGACCATTCGCTCCTATTTCAAGCCGGGCCCGGGCGGCCGCCTGGGACAGGCCCAGATCGACGACGGCCTGAAGGCGCTGATCGAGACCGGGCTGTTCCAGGACGTGCGAATCAACACCGCGGGCGGCCGGTTGGTCGTCGTCGTGGTCGAAAATCCCGTGATCGGCCGCATCGCCTTCGAAGGCAACAAGAAGGTCAAGGACGAGCAGCTTTCGGCTGAGATCCAGTCCAAGCCGCGCGGCACGCTGTCCCGCCCGATGGTTCAGTCGGATGCCCAGCGTATCGCCGAAATCTACCGGCGCTCGGGCCGCTACGACATTCGCGTGACGCCCGAAATCATCGAGCAGCCGAACAACCGCGTCGATCTGATCTTCACGATCGCCGAGGGCGGCAAGACCGGCGTCAGGTCGATCGAATTCGTCGGCAACGTCGCCTATTCCTCCTATCGGCTGAAGGACGTCATCAAGACCCGCGAATCCAACCTGCTGAGCTTCCTGGGCGGAAACGACGTCTACGATCCCGACCGGGTTGAGGCTGACCGCGATTTGATTCGCCGCTTTTACCTCAAGAACGGCTTTGCCGATGTTCAGGTCGTGGCCGCGCTGACGGAGTATGATCCCGACAAAAAGGGCTTCATGGTCACCTTCAAGATCGAGGAAGGCCAGCAGTACCGGGTCGCGTCCGTCGATTTCCAAACCTCTATCAGTACGCTTGATGCCAGGTCGCTGCGCAGCTTCTCGCGCGTCAACGTGGGCTCGCTGTATAATGCCGAGGCGCTGGAGAAGTCCGTCGAGGAAATGCAGATCGAGGCCTCGCGCCGCGGCTACGCCTTCGCGATCGTGCGCCCGCGCGGTGATCGCAATTTCGAGCAGCACACCGTCTCGATCGTCTTCTCGATCGACGAAGGTCCGCGAACCTATATCGAGCGCATCAACGTCCGCGGCAACACCCGCACCCGCGACTATGTGATTCGGCGCGAGTTCGATCTGTCGGAAGGCGATGCCTACAACCGCGCCCTGGTCGATCGTGCCGAGCGCAGGCTGAAGAACCTCGACTTCTTCAAGGCGGTCAAGATTCTGACCGAGCCGGGCTCATCGAGCGATCGCGTGATCCTGATCGTCGATCTGGAAGAAAAGTCGACCGGCGACTTCTCGGTATCGGGTGGTTACTCGACCACCGACGGTGCGCTCGCCGAAGTCAGCATTTCCGAGCGTAACTTCCTCGGCCGGGGCCTGTACGCAAAGGCGGCGGTGACTTACGGCCAGTACGCACGCGGCTACTCGCTGTCGTTCGTCGAGCCTTATTTGCTGGACTACCGCGTTGCGCTCGGGCTCGACCTGTTCCAGCGTGAGCAGTTGGCCAATAGCTATATTTCCTACGGCACCAAGACGATGGGCTTCAGCCCGCGGCTTGGCTTCAGCTTGCGGGAAGATCTCTCGCTGCAACTGCGCTATTCGATCTATCAGCAGGAGATATCGCTGCCGAGCGCGTTGGCGAACTGCAACAACAACTCCTCGAACTCTTTGCTCGCGTTCAATCCATCGCCGGCGTATGCGAATCTGGTCGGCGCTCCCGCCGGCGGATCGATTACGTCGGGTGGGCAAACCGCTACCGATACTTCCGGCCAAGGCTTGTGGTGCTACAGCGACGGCGAAGCTTCGCTGCCTGTCCGCAAGGAACTGCAGAGTGGCAAGGTACTGACCTCGTCGGTAGGCTACTCGCTGAACTACAATACGCTGGACAACAACAAGAACCCGACCGAAGGTTTGCTGGTCGACTGGAAGCAGGACTTTGCCGGCGTTGGCGGCGACGTGAAGTACATCAAGACCGCGGTCGATGCGAAGTACTACACACCGCTGGTCTCCGATATCGTCAGCCTGATACGCCTCCAGGGAGGCATGCTCAATCAGTTCGGCGGCAGCGAATTGCGCATGCTGGATCATTTCCAGATGGGCCCGAACCTTGTCCGCGGTTTTGCGCCGAATGGCATCGGTCCGCGCGATCTCAATCCCTTTGGTACGCGTGACGCACTCGGCGGCACCAAGTACTGGGGCGCTTCGGTTGAGTTGCAGATGCCGTTCTGGTTCCTGCCGAAGGAAACCGGGCTCAAGGGGTCGGTCTATGCCGACGCTGGCGGTCTGTTTGACTACAAGGGGCCGACGGCTTGGGCGCAGACGGGCGAAGTCAATGTACCTGGATGCACGCCGCCGACGCAGGCGACGGCGACCGGAGGGGCCGCCCCCGGAAACTGCTTGGGATTGCAGTATGATAGCGGTAATGTGGTTCGTACCTCGGTTGGTGTCGGTCTGATCTGGGCCTCGCCGTTCGGTCCGCTGCGCTTTGACTATGCGATTCCGCTCACCAAGGGTCAGTACGACCGCACGCAGGAATTCAGGTTTGGCGGCGGCACGACGTTCTAGGGCGAGTGTTTTCAGCTGAACCGATCAATCGGTTCGCATCTGGAAGCGTGTCGGGAAAAGGGCGATCGGCTCCGTTGGTTCGGGGCCGACGCTCTGGTATAGATGCCGGCCGTACTGCGACGGGTAGAATGGCGCAGCCAATATTCTTCAAGCAACCTCCTTCGTCGATGCTGGCTGAGATTGCCACGCTGACGGGAGCAATATTGGTCGATCCCGCGCAGGGCGACCGGGTCATCAGGGGGCTGGCTTCGCTCGACGAAGCCGGTCCGATGCATTTGACGTTTTTCGACAATCTCAAATACGCCGATCAGCTCAAGGTGACCAAGGCGGGGGCCTGCCTGGTCAGCGCACGTTTCGAAGCGCAGGTGCCGCCTCATGTCGCGGTGCTGCGTGCCAGCCAGCCGTTCCGGGCCTTCGTCAGGCTGGCGCGCGAGTGGCATGCCGACGCGCTCCGTCCGCAATCCTGGTTCGACAATGACGGCATCGCGCCGTCGGCGATCATCGATCCGTCGGCCCATCTGGAAGACGGCGTGATCGTCGATCCGCTGGTGGTGATCGGCCCCAGGGTCGAGGTCGGCGCCGGCACTGTGATCGGTGCGGGTGCCGTGATCGGTGCTGACGTCAAGATCGGCAGGGACTGCAATGTCGGCGTGCGCACCGCGATCCAGTGTGCGCTGATCGGCAACAATGTCCTGATCCATCCGGGGTGCAGCATCGGCCAGGACGGCTACGGCTTCATTTTCTTCGGCCCCGAAGGCCATGTGAAGGTGCCGCAGACTGGCCGCGTCCTGATCCAGAACGACGTCGAGGTCGGCGCCGGCACCACGATCGACCGCGGCAGCCTCCGCGACACGGTCATTGGCGAGGGCACCAAAATCGACAATCAGGTCCAGGTCGGTCACAATGTTACCATTGGCAGGCACTGCCTGCTCGCGGCCCAGATCGGGCTCGCCGGCAGCCTGACGATCGGTGACAACGTGGCGATCGGCGCCAAAGCGGGGCTTAACAATCACATCAAGATCGGCGATGGAGCGCAGATCGCGGCCATGAGTGCGGTTAAGGACGAAATTCCTGCCGGCGAACGCTGGGGCGGTCACCTGGCTCGGCCGACCAGGCAATGGTTCCGGGAGACGCTGGCGCTTGAACGTCTGGCGCGCGATGGCGCAGGCCATCCAAAAGGCGAGGGGAAGGAGTGATGGAGGAGGCATCGGTCAGGTTTGAGCTGGTGGATATCAACGAGATCCTCAAGACGCTCCCGCACCGCTACCCGATGCTGTTGATCGACCGGGTCATCAAGATCCGGACTGACTACAGCGGCATCGGCATCAAGAATGTCACCTTCAACGAGCCGCCGTTTCTCGGTCACTTCCCCGAGCGCCCGGTCTATCCCGGCGTGATGATGATCGAAGCCATGGCGCAGACCGCAGGCGTCATCGGCATCAAGTCGGTCGAGGGAACGGAGAAGCCGCGCGCGGTTTATTTCCTGACCATCGACAAGTGCAAGTTCCGCAAGCCGGTGATGCCCGGCGATACCATCGAGTACCACATGCGCTCGATCGGCCGCCGCAAAGCGATGTGGTGGTTTCACGGCGATGCCAAGGTGAACGGCACGGTCGTGGCGGAAGCCGATGTCGGCGCGATGCTGACGGACTGATCGGGTTTTCAGTTTTGCCGGCTGATGGTGTCACCTTGCCGGCGCTACGATCCTCAATAGTATTGGGTGGTGAAGAGGCCGTTCGTGCCTTGCGTCACGATGGCGCTGGTCTGCGCCCTGCCGGCAAAATCAACGATGCCCGCCTTGGTCGACGCCTTCGCATAGTCGATGATCTGGCTGCGCGTTACAGCCCCGTCGCTGACGTAGCACTTCGTGGTCGTCGGTACGACGTTAAACGTGTCGTTTGGTTCGGCAGTAAAGGTGGCGACTGGAGAGGGTGCGCTCGGCACGTTCCCAGTCAGCGCCATCCCGAACATATAGCCGTTGGAGGCGTTGAAATCGCCCGACGCGACGATGCGGTAAGCCCCTGCGAGGGCGCCGCCCGGCGTGACCTTTCCGAAGCCGGTCGGCACGGTGCCGATGAAGGGCACGCTATCGCGCTTCGTGACGTCGACGGCGGCAAACCCGCTTCTTCCCATCGTCGCGCCGAAGGCGACGGGCATGACCGATGTCGCCCAATAGGCGAACGTCAAGTCGGTGTAGGTCACGCTGTCGATACCGTTTGGCAGAATGCCGTCAAAGGTAACCCATGCGTTGGTGTAGACCACCGTATGGCCGCCGGCACCGGTGACGAGCGGCGGCGGCATGAACAGGACATAGCTTTTGGCAAAGCCCGAGGCGTTCAATACCTGGATCGTATAAGTCGCCATCGTCTTGCGCCGCCGCACGATCACGTGATGGTTTTTGCGATGGCGCTGCCTGATCTCATGGCCGCCGCCGGACGCTGGGCGGGGGCCGATGGATGACATCCAGGCCCGCGCGCCCTGCCTTTCAACGAAGCGCTATCGTTGTTCCACCTTCATCGTCACCTGACCGCTGTTGACGGCCATTTCGACTCTGACAGGTGTCATTGCCCGGGGATCGAGTGTGTAGACTAAGCTTGCCGTAGCGCGTGCGTCGTTTCCGATCTCGTAAACGGAAGGCGGTCGCGGTGGCTTGGCGCGGTGACCTGCTGCATCGACCATGACGAGGGCGATGGCGCCGGCATCAAGCGGTGGCAGTCCGGCCGGCCGGGCGATCACGACGTGCAGTTCAGGCGCGCCAGATTCCGAATTGTGGGTGAGATGGACACCGACGATCCTGTCGGCGTCCTCGAGGCGGGCCGTTGATGCAGGAGGCGGCGTCACCATAGTCTTTGCGCTCCCTGACGTCGTCCACAATTTTGCTACCAGCACCTTGCCGCCGGCGGCGGTATCGATCAGCTTTCCTTCAAATGTCAGGTCGATACTATAGGCCTTTCCCTTCGAGATGTTGCTGAAACCGGGCGCGTCATACATCTTGAACTCGCAGCCGTCGCTCCGCTGCGGCAGAAATTGATTGTAGGGATGCTGCGGACAGGCGCGATAGCCGTAGGCGGTGCAGGTCGTCGGCCGGCAGCCGTCCTCCTGGAACACGGTGGGCGCGAGTTTCACCGGGCCGCACAGGACGTGATCGAGCGTCGTGCCGTCCACCTTGAACGTTCCCTTGACGAACTGACGGTACTCGCCCGGCGCACAGCTGCCGCCGGGGTTGGAAAAGGTTGCGGTGACATTGAAGGGTGCATTGAATTTTGTGCCGTTCACCGCCGGGGCCACGTTTCCGTTTGGCGGCGCAAAGGATGTGTAGCTAAGGGGCACATGTACCTCCCGTGTTTGGGTTTCGGCTTGATGCGGTTTCGTGTGCGGGACCGTATGACGGCCGACGGCCCCGCCGGGACCGCCGCGAACGATGGTCGTGGCGGCCCAGGCTCTCGAAGTTCTCAGTAGTATTTTGTGGTGAAGGTCCCGTCGGACCCTTGCGTCACGATGGCATTGGTCTGCGACAGCCCCGTGAAGTCGATGGTGCCGGGCTTGGTTGTCGCCTGCGTGTAGTCGATGATTGCGCCGGCCGTGTAGCTGCCGTCGGCGACATAGAAGTTGATCACGGGAGTGACGTTGAACGTGTCGTTCGGTTCGGCGACGAAGGTGGCAACCGGCGAGGGGGCGCCCGGCACGTTTCCAGGTCGGGCTAACCCAAACAGGTAGCCGTTGGACGCATTGAAGTCGCTGCCGGCAATGATCCGGTAGGAGCCGCTCATCGCGCCGCCCGTCGAAACCGTTCCAAAGCCGACCGGCGTCGCGCCGGCAAAGGGCACGCTATCCTGCTGCGACGTGTCGACGGCGGCGAACCCACTCTGGCCCATCGTGGTGCCCGGCCCCACCGGCATGGTGGCCGTCGCCCAATACGCGAAGGTTGAGTCGGTATAAGTGACGGAATCCATTCCGTTGGGCAGAACGCTGTCGAAGGTGACCCAGGCGTTGGTGTACACGACAGGCTGGCCGCCGGTGGCGGTGACTTGCGGCGGCTGCATGAAGAGAACGTAGCTTTTCGTGAAGCCGGACGAATTCAGGACGTGAATATTGTAGGTCGCCATGTTGCGCCTCCTTGGGCGTTTGGGGGAACACTGCTTCGACCGGTGCCGCTGGTTATGATCCATCTCGACCGGAAACACCGGTTTCAATTACTGGATTTTTCCCTTCCTGACACAACCTGAGGATGATGGAGGAGGCGTGCCGGCGCTATGGCTCCGATGGCGTACTCGCGGCGCGAAGTGCATGGGCGTATCGCATCAGCTCGGCCATGCTGTGGGCATCAAGCTTGCGCATCGCGTTTTCGCGATGCTTGCGCACCGTCAGCGGGCTGATGTGCAGTTTCCTGGCGATTTCCTTGCTGGTCAGTCCATTGCCGACCAGGCGAACGATCTCGATCTCGCGTGGCCGCAGTTTGTCAGCCAGCGTGGAAAAGGACTGGAAGGCTGCTCCGTGCCTGCAGAGGCGGTCGCATGTGCGGTCAGCTGGGCCGTGGTCCTCAGATTCAGTTTGCGCAGGATGCTCGCGCGGTGCTTGCGCACGGTGAACTCGGATATCGCCAGCGCGCCGGCGATGCGCCTGCAATTCATTGTCTTGCCGATCAGCGCCAGTACTTCCCGCTCCCTGCCGGTAAGACGCGACATCGCCACATGCCCGCGACCAGAAATGGCCACGGGCATTTTGAAGGTGTATCAGAAATATAAACAATCAATAGTTGATAAGATTGGCGACGCCGGAGCTGTCGATGCGAACAGCAAGGCTATGCGTTCGGGCAAAGCTCGCCGTGCTGCTGCCACCCGCTTGAAACAAGACGTAACCAGACGTCACTGGACAGTACCGAGCGCAAGCGCTAACCAGCTGAAAATCTGATAGATTCCCTGCCAAACCTGACTGGCTGATACCGGGTTGCCCTGATGAGTATGATCGATCCAACCGCGCGGGTTGAAGATGGCGCTGTGATCGGCGAGGGGACCACGATCGGCCCCTATTGCATCATCGGGCCCAACGTTGTGATCGGCGCGGACTGCAAGCTGATCGCGCATGTGCACATCACGGCTCGAACGACAATAGGCGACGGCTGCGTCATCTATCCCTTTGTCTCGCTCGGCACGCCGCCGCAATCGCTGAGCTACAAGGGTGAGCTGACCCGGCTCGAGATCGGCGCGGGCTGCACCATCCGCGAGCAGTCGACGATGAACGCGGGGACGGTCGCCGGCGGCGGCGTGACGCGCGTCGGCGCGCGCGGCTACTTCATGAACTGCAGCCACGTCGGGCACGACTGCCAGGTCGGCAACGACGTTATCTTCGCCACCTCGGCGACGCTCGGCGGCCATTGCGAAATCGGCGATTTCGTCTTCATCGGCGGGCTGTCGGCGGTGCATCAATTCACGCGCATCGGGCCGCAGGTAATGGTCGGCGGCGTCTGCGGCGTGCGCGGCGACGTCATTCCGTTCGGCCTCGTCAACGGCCAGTATGCGAGCCTGGAAGGCCTCAACATCATCGGCATGAAACGCCGCAAATTCACCAAGGAGCGCCTGGCCAAGATGCGCTCGTTCTACCAGAAGCTGTTTCATGGCCCCGGCATCTTCGCCGAACGGCTGGAGGCGGTGCAGCCGCTCGCCAGCGAAGATCCCGCGATTGCGGAAATTCTCGGCTTCATCGGCCATGGCAAGCATCGCGCGCTGTGCCTTCCGGCCGGCGACGGCGACAAGCATTGATGACGGGGTCGCCGCAACCATGACCTCAGCGGCTTCCGGGATTGCTTCGCCGGTCGGCGTCATCGCCGGCGGCGGCGCCATGCCGTTTGCGGTGGCGGACTCGCTTAGCCAGCGCGGCATCGCGCCGGTCCTGTTCGCGCTCAAGGGCGCCTGCGATCCGGTTCGGGTCGAGCGCTTCCGCCATCACTGGATCTCGGTCGGACAACTCGGCCGCGCCACAAAACTGCTCCGCAGCGAGGGCTGCCGCGACGTGATCTTCATCGGCACCCTGCAGCGGCCGGCGCTGTCGGAGATCAGGCTTGACTGGGGAACGATCCGGGTCATCGGCCAGATCTGGGCAGCGTTTCGCGGCGGCGACGATCACCTGTTGTCGGGCATCGGCCGTATCTTCGAACGCGATGGTTTCCGGATGGTCGGCATCCGCGATGTTGCGCCCGATATCCTGATGCCGGCCGGAAGCATCGCCCGCGCAACGCCCGATCCGGCCGCAACGGCCGATATCGCCAAAGGGAGGGAAGTGCTCGGCGCACTTGGTCCGTTCGACATCGGCCAGGCCGTTGTCGTCATCGACGGGCACGTGGTCGCGGTTGAGGACATCGAGGGCACCGACGGCTTGCTGGCGCGCGTGGCGCGGCTGCGCGAGGTGGGCCGCATTCGCGCGAGGTCCGGCCGTGGCGTACTGGTGAAGGCGCCGAAGAGCGGTCAGGATCTGCGCTTCGACTTGCCGACGGTGGGCCCGAAGACGATCGAGGGCGTGGCCGCGGCAGGGCTAGCCGGCATCGCGGTGATCGCGGGCAGCACGATCGCGGCGGACTCGCAGGCCATGATCGAGGCCGCCGACAAGGCCGGCCTGTTCATCCAGGGACTATCGGCGTGACACCGCCGCGTGCGACCGCCGAGCGGAAGATCTTTCTGATCGCAACGGAGGAGTCCGGCGATCGCCTCGGCGCCAATCTGATGAAAGTGCTGCGTCAGCGCCTCGGCGGCGCGGTTCATTTCGAAGGCGTCGGTGGACGCGCGATGGCCCGCGAAGGGCTGATGTCGCTGTTTCCGATCGAAGAGCTCTCGATCATCGGGCTTGCGGCTGTGGTCAGGGAACTGCCGAAGATCCTGGGGTTGATCAAGGAGACGGCCGCGGTGGTCGCGGAAGTGTCGCCGGATATTCTGGTCATCATCGACAGTCCCGATTTCACCCATCGCGTCGCTCGGCGCGTGCGCGCAAGGGATCCTGCGATTCCGATCGTCAACTACGTATCGCCCACGGTCTGGGCATGGCGGCCCGGCCGCGCGCGGGCGATGCGCAAATATGTCGACCACGTGCTGGCCCTGTTGCCGTTCGAGCCCGAGGCCTATCAGAGACTTCGCGGTCCGCCCTGCAGCTATGTCGGCCATCCCCTGACCGAGCAATTGTCGGCACTCCGGCCGAACGCGCAAGAGGCTGCGCGGCGCGCGGGGCAGCCGCCGGTGTTGCTGGTGCTGCCGGGCAGCCGCCGCAGCGAAATCCGCCACCACATGGAAGTGTTCGGCCAGGCGGTGGGGCGGCTGCAGCAGGAGGGCGTGGCGTTCGAACTGGTGCTGCCGACCACGCCGCACTTGCAGGAGGGGGTCGTCGAGGCGGTGAAAGGCTGGCCGATCCAGCCCCAGGTCGTGATCGGCGAGCAGGAGAAGCGGGCCGCATTCCGCATCGCGCACGCGGCGCTCGCCAAGTCCGGCACGGTGACGCTGGAACTGGCGCTCGCAGGCGTGCCGATGGTGACAGCCTATCGGACCGGCTCGGTGGAAGCCTGGATATTGCGGCGGGCCATCAAGGTGAACTCGGTGATCCTGGCCAACCTCGTCATCGGCGAGAACGTCGTCCCTGAATTCCTGCAGCAGGACTGCACGCCGGAAAAACTCGCAGCCGCGCTGCGCGAGGTGCTCGGCGATAGCGAGTTGCGGCGCAAGCAGGTCGAGGCGTTCGCGAAAATTGACTCAATCATGTCGACCGGCAACCAGCCGCCAAGCGTCCGTGCGGCGGATATCGTGCTGGAGACGATGTGGGCGGGGCGACGAACTTCGTAGGGCGGGTTAGCGCAGCGTAACCCGCCAACCTTCTTCGCTCGCGGTGGGTTACGCTGCGCTAACCCACCCTACAAAATCAAAAAGCCGGATGCGGGGATCGCATCCGGCTTTCTGATGTCTTTGTGACCGCGTCCGCTTACTTCCGCTTGTCCATCGCGACGTAGTCGCGGCGGCCGACGCCGGTGTAGAGCTGGCGCGGGCGGCCGATCTTCTGCTGCGGGTCTTCGATCATCTCGCTCCACTGGCTGATCCAGCCGACGGTGCGGGCGACCGCGAACAGCACGGTGAACATCGAGGTCGGGAAACCCATCGCCTTCAGCGTGATGCCCGAATAGAAGTCGACGTTCGGATAGAGCTTGCGGTCGATGAAGTACTGGTCGCTCAGCGCGATCTTTTCCAGCTCCAGCGCCACCTTCAGCATCGGGTCGTCGCCATGGCCGGTTTCGGCCAGCACGGCGTGACACATCTTCTGCATGATCTTGGCGCGCGGATCGTAGTTCTTGTAGACGCGGTGGCCAAAGCCCATCAGGCGGACTTCCGAGTTCTTGTCCTTCACCTTGGCGATGAATTCCGGAATCTTGTCGACGGTGCCGATGTCGGCGAGCATCGCAAGCGCGGCCTCGTTGGCGCCGCCATGCGCGGGGCCCCAGAGGCAGGCGATGCCGGCGGCAATACAGGCGAACGGGTTGGCGCCGGAAGAACCGGCGATGCGCACCGTCGAGGTCGAGGCATTCTGCTCGTGATCGGCGTGCAGGATGAAGATCTTGTCGAGCGCGTCAGCCAGCACCGGATTGATCTTGTATTCCTCGCAGGGCACCGCGAAGCACATGTGCAGGAAGTTTTCCGCGAACGAAAGCGCGTTCTTCGGATACATGAAGGGCTGGCCGACGGTGTATTTGTAGGCCATCGCGGCCAGCGTCGGCACCTTTGCGATCATGCGCATCGAAGCGATCATGCGCTGCTTCGGATCGTTGATGTCGGTGGAGTCGTGATAGAACGCGGCGAGTGCGCCGACGGCGGCGACCATGATGGCCATCGGATGAGCGTCGCGGCGGAAGCCCTGGAAGAAGCGGGCCATCTGCTCGTGAACCATGGTGTGGCGGATCACGCGGCTGTCGAAATCCTGCTTCTGGGCCGGGGTCGGAAGCTCCCCGTACAGCAGCAGATAACAGGTTTCCAGGAAGTCGCCCTTTTCGGCGAGCTGCTCGATCGGGTAGCCGCGGTATTCCAGCACGCCGGCGTCGCCGTCGATATAGGTGATCTTCGATTGGCAACTGCCGGTCGAAGTGAAGCCGGGATCGTAGGTAAACATCCCGGCCTGCGCGTAGAGCTTGGCGATGTCGATGACATCAGGCCCAACCGTGCCGCTGAGGATCGGGAAATCGTAGGTCTTGTTGCCTACGGTGAGCGTTGCAGTCTTGTTGCTGGATTTTGCGTCCATCGTGAAGTCCCCGATGAAATCGTTGCGAAAACCGGCCTGACCCTGGTGCCATTTTTTAGGCAGAATCTAGGGAGGCCAGCTTGTCTAGAAGGCGGCTTCAGATGCGTAGCTCATTGCCATGTGCACTGCAAGACGGCCGGAAACGGCAGAAGGTAGGGGCTGCATCGCGTTTGGAGCGACGTCAGAATACTAGACGGCTGGGCGTACGCGGGCCCTAGCCGCTGGCTTGATCGCCGAGCCGGGCCAGGCACTCCTCCCGTCCCAGCACCGCCAGAACATCGAAGATTCCGGGCGAGGTCGTTCGCCCAGTCAGCGCCACGCGCAGCGGCTGGGCGACGGCCCCGAGTTTCAGGTTGTTTTGCTCTGCGAAACTTCGCATGGCGGCTTCGGTGGTCTCCGCGCGCCAGTCGTTAACCGTTTCCAGCGCGGCTCGAAGCTGGCCGATCAGCGCGCGGGTTTCCGGCGTCAGCAGCGCCGCGGCCTTGGGCTCGATCGCGAGCGGGCGGTCGGCAAAGATGAAGTAGGAGCCGGCGATCAGCTCGATCAGGGTCTTGGCGCGCTCCTTCAGGCTCGGCATCGCCCGCAACAGCTGGGAGCGTGTGGTGTCGTTGAGTTTCGCCTTGAGGTCGGCGCCGTCAGGGACGTAGTCGAGCACGCTCTCGAACATCCTGACCAACTCGGCGTCGTCGGCGTGGCGGATGTAATGCCCGTTGAGGTTCTCGAGCTTGGCGAAATCGAACCGCGCCGCAGACCGCCCTATCGCCGGCAGATCGAACGCATCGATCATTTCCTGCGTCGAGAAAATCTCCTGGTCGCCATGGCTCCATCCGAGCCGGACCAGATAATTGCGCAGCGCCGCCGGCAGATAGCCCATCGCGCGATAGGCTTCGACGCCGAGCGCGCCGTGGCGCTTCGACAGTTTCGCGCCGTCCGGTCCATGGATCAGGGGGATGTGGGACATGTTCGGCACGTCCCATCCGAGCGCGTCGTAGATCTGCTTCTGGCGCGCGGCATTGATCAGGTGATCGTCGCCGCGGATCACGTGCGTCACGCCCATGTCGTGGTCGTCGACCACGACCGCCAGCATGTAGGTCGGGTTGCCGTCGCCCCGGAGCAGCACGAGATCGTCGAGGTTCTCGTTCTGCCAGACCACGCGGCCCTGCACCTGGTCCTCGATTACGGTCTCGCCGGTCTGCGGCGCCTTGAGGCGGATGGTCGGCTTTGTGCCGGCCGGCGCCTCGGCCGGGTCGCGTTCCCGCCACAGCCCGTCGTACAGCCTCGTGCGGCCCTCGGCGCGGGCCTTCTCGCGCATCGTGGCCAGTTCCTCTGATGTGGCATAGCAGCGATAGGCCTTGCCGCTGGCGAGCAGTTGCTCGGCGACCTCGCGATGGCGGGCGGCACGGCTGAACTGATAAATGACGTCGCCGTCCCAATCGAGCCCCAGCCACTTCAAGCCGTCGAGGATGGCGGCAATGGCGGGCTCGGTCGAGCGCTCGCGGTCGGTGTCCTCGATCCGCAGCAGCATCTTGCCGCCGTGCTTTTTGGCATAGAGCCAGTTGAACAGCGCCGTGCGGGCGCCCCCGATATGGAGGAAGCCGGTGGGCGAGGGAGCAAAGCGTGTGACGACGGGAGAGGTCATTTACCGGGCAGGCTGAGGGGTGAATTGGCGGTGGTGTATATCAGGAACGATACATAACTAAAGCCTCCCCATGGGCAAAGTAGGCTTGGCTCACGGGGGCGAATTTGGCAGAAGGTTCGTTAATCCCTCACAGGAACCTGGAATGACCACAGAACCGGTAGCGGCAGAGGCGGGACGCGATTTCATCCGCGACATCGTTCAGGCCGATCTCTCCTCCAACAAGCACAGCCGGGTCGTGACCCGATTTCCGCCGGAGCCGAACGGCTACCTGCACATCGGCCACGCCAAGTCGATCGCGCTGAATTTCGGCATCGCGCAGGAATTCGGCGGCAAGTGCCATTTGCGCTTCGACGACACCAACCCGACCAAGGAAGAGCAGGAATATATCGATTCCATCCAGGCCGACGTGCACTGGCTTGGCTACGACTGGGGAACCGATCTTTATTACGCCTCCGACTATTTCGACCGTCTGTACGAGTGGGCAGAAGGCCTGATCAAGGCCGGCCACGCCTATGTCGACGACCAGTCGCAGGAAGAGATCCGCGTCAGCCGCGGCACCCTGACGGAACCCGGCAAGGACTCGCCGTTCCGCAACCGCAGCGTCGACGAAAACCTCGACCTGTTTCGCCGCATGAAGGCCGGTGAATTCCCGAACGGCGCGCGCGTGCTGCGTGCCAAAATCGACATGGCCTCCGGCAACATCAACCTGCGCGACCCCGTGCTCTATCGCATCCTGCATGCCGAGCACCCGCGCACCGGCACCAAGTGGTCGATCTATCCGAGCTACGACTACGCCCATGGCCAGTCGGACGCCATCGAACACATCACGCATTCGATCTGCACGCTGGAATTCGAGGATCACCGGCCGCTGTACGAGTGGCTGCTCGACAAGCTGCCGGTGCCGTCGAAGCCGCGCCAGTACGAATTCGCCCGGCTGAACCTGACCTACACGTTGCTGTCGAAGCGCGTGCTGACGCAGCTTGTGCGCGACGGTCACGTTTCCGGGTGGGACGATCCGCGCATGCCGACCATTGCCGGACTGAAGCGGCGCGGCGTTCCGCCGGCGGCGGTGCGCGAATTCGTCAAGCGCATCGGCGTGGCCAAGGCCAACAGCGTGGTCGATGTCGGCATGCTGGAGTTCTGCATCCGCGAGCATCTCAACAAGACGGCGCAGCGCCGCATGGCGGTGCTGCGGCCGCTCAAGGTCGTGATCGAGAACTATCCGGAAGGGCAGACCGAGGAGCTCGAGGCGGTCAACCACCCCGACGATCCTTCCGCCGGCACGCGCAAGATTTCTTTCGGTCGCGAGCTCTTTATCGAGCGCGACGATTTCATGGAGACCCCGCCGAAGAAATTCTTCCGGCTGTCGCCGGGCAACGAGGTGCGGCTGCGCTACGCCTATTTCGTCAAATGCACCGGCGTCATCAAGGATGCCGCGGGCGAAGTGGTCGAACTGCGCTGCACCTACGATCCCGCCACCAGGGGCGGCAACGCGCCCGACGGCCGCAAGGTCAAGGCGACCATGCACTGGCTGTCCGCAAAGGATTCGGTACCGGCAGAGATCCGCGTCTACAACCAGCTGTTCGCCAATCCGAGCCCGAATGCTGCGGACTTTGCCGCCGACCTCAATCCGGAGTCGCTCGAGGTGCTGACCGATGCACGGATCGAGCCGTCGGTTGCGGCTGACAATTCGAACGAGGTGATGCAGTTCGAGCGGCAGGGCTACTTCGTGCGCGACCGGGATTCCGCACCCGGCAAGCCCGTGTTCAACCGCACCATCGGCCTGCGCGACACCTTTGCCAAGGAAGTCGGCGGGAAGGGGTGAGGTCGATGGGAGCGTCCGGGCGAGACACGGCCGACGACATCGTCGCCGGCATCATGGGCAAGTGGGCGGCTGCGTTCACCCGCCTGGATGCGGCGGCGCTCGCGTCGCTCTACTCCAAGAACGCGTTCTTCTTCGGCTCGAACCCGAGCTTCTACCGCGGCAATGACGGCGTGAAGGCCTATTTCGAGGGCTTGCCGCGGTGGTCGTCGCCGTCGGTTCAATTCGGCGATGTCAGGACGGCTCAGGTCACGAACGACGTGATCAACGTCGCCGGCACGGCATCCTTTGTCGTCGAGCAGGGGGCCGAGCCGCTGGTGGTCAAGATCACCTGGGTGATCGTTCGCGAGGACGGCGACTGGAAGATCGCCAGCCACCATGTCTCGTCGAAGACGCCGCTGCTCGCGCAGTAGGGCGCCACGAGTTCGCTAGCAGCCGCGGCAGATCCCCCGCATCGACTTGGCGAGCTGGGCGTCTTCCTCGGTCATGGGCTCGTAGGGCTTCAGCGGAACGGCCTGCCGCGCCTCGTTGGCCTTTTGCCGCGCCAACCGCTCGGTCTCCTGCCGCTGATAGCAGGCCTCGCGTTCAGCTCGCGTTTCGATGAAGCGGCATTGCTCTACCGCCGCAGCCGCGGAACCCGATAGGGCGAGAGCCAGTGAAACGTAGATGGGAAAAAACTTCATGCGCCACCTTAGCGCCTGCCGCGCAACTGGCGCAATGCCGGTGCTTCATTCTTCCGTCAGCACTCTCGACGAGATTGTTAACTCGCTCACAAAAGAGGGGCATTCGCGCAACACTTGCGGTGTTCCTCGACAGGAACGCTATTTGCGACTCCACATCGAGAAAAATTCGGCTCAGTATTCTCGGAGCCGGGAGCGGCGGATCGAACGTTTTATAACCAGTGAATTTTGACCCGGCCGGTCGCAGCGCGAGAATGCCTGCGGCCTTTTTCACTCTCCTGCGGGAGACAGAACGGGGGGCGAAAGATGACCTATTTCATTTTTGCCCGCGACGGCACGAGCCGTATCGTACTGAAGCGGGACACTAAGGAAGCGGCGGAAAAGAAGGCGCGCGAACTGAGGGATCTCGGTTGGTTCGACGTGAAGATCGAGGCCGCAGACGCCTCCAAGGCTGCTTGAACAGAGGCTGCTTGAATAGAGCCTGCTTGAATAGAGGCTGCCTGAATAGAGGCTGCCTGAACCATTCTCGCAGCGAACGTCATCGAACGCGTCGCTGCTCGAGCGCATCTCTCAGGATGGCGGTGATCTTCCGGTCGAGGACATCGATGCGGTTGGCCGTGGCATTGCTTTGACGCAAGAGCTCGAGCAACTCGTCAGCAATGAGCCGCTTGACGGTGGCTTCCACGATGGTGGACAGCACGTAGCAGACGAACACCGCGGCCAGTACCCAACCGATGATTGGCCGAAAATCGGGGGTAACGTTCCAGACAAACAGACCCACGATCGCGGCCATGAACCAGATGACGACCTTGAAAAATGTCCTCACGTTCAAATGCTCCCTTGGAAGCGCGGTGAGAAAGGCGGGTCCAATCGGACCTAGGCGCCGCGCATGAAAAATCTCCATCAATGTTGCGCCCGCTCAGGCCGGGTCTTCTTTTCCATGCTGTCCACTTCCAATTGCCCTGCCTCAAAAAGGGCGATGGTCAGCATCCGATTCAATAGCGTCCCCGGCGGACAGTTCCGCACCTCAGAGCGGCGTTTTGCCGGAACCTTTTTCGCGTAGGCTGCCAAAGGCAGCTCTGGTAGTTGGCGCGTGCCAGGAAACTTCCGGATGCCCAGCCGTCACGCTGTATACCTTACACGAACCACAGCGTGAATGGTGACCCGATTTGCCGCCATACGGCGGGGCGGCTGATCGGCTCCTTAACTCGTCAAACAGGCCCGGCGTGGCTGCGAGACCTGCGCGCCGGCCGGCGCTGGTCCGGAATGGTATATGATCGTAATGGAGAACTCTCTCTGCTTTTCGGGCATTGAACCCGGATAGGGATAAAAAGGTGCGGCACGCCTGATCGAGTCCAGCGCCGCGGCATTCAAATTGTCATAGCAACTCGGCTTGACGATGCGGTTGCTGACCAGGCGACCAGATGCATCAACAGCAAACTTGACGCGTATCGCGCCGGACTCATACCGCTCATACATCGAGGGTGGAATTACCTTGGCGATCTCGATTTTCCTTCTCACCAGCCAGACCCATTCTCGCTCCGATGTCGGGGCTTGAGCCCAGCTCGAACAAGCCGAGAAAGATGCGCTGGCTACAAGGCTGACGGCCATAGCCAAACGCCAAACATCGACACTCACGCGCGCTCTCTTCCTTGCATTCTCGCCGGGCAATTCGCCTACCACCGTGAAAAGTCGTACGCAACCTCGGCGAGCGTGCGTATTCGCTCCAAGTTTCTGCATCCGTTCCGGTAGCGGCTTGAATGCAGCTTACGGTAGCTTGGTGACAGGTAATGTATCGTAAGGTTTAGTGGCGTTGGCGGAGCACGGGGACACGGCGGGGCGAAAGCGCGGCTATGCCGGCACGTGGCCGCCGCGCGCTGCGGTGCCGGCCGGAGGTTTCGCGCCATCGCGGCCGGCGCTCTCGCAGCCCGTCATCGAGACCCTGCGCCGATGGGCGCGTGCTGAAGCCGGCGCCGGTCGGTTGCTGCCCTGGGTGCCGATTGCGTTTGGGTCTGGCATCGCGCTTTATTTTGCCGCCGATCACGAGCCGGTGCTGGCGGTCGCTGCCGCGGTCGCGATCGGGCTGTGCGTGGTTGCGGTTCTGCTGCGGCGGCAGAAGTTCTTCCCGGTTGCCGTCATGGTCGCCGCCGTCGCTGCCGGGTTTGCGGTGGCGACGTGGAAAACGGCGCGGATCGGGCATGCCGTACTGGCGCAGCCGATGTTCTCGGTATCGCTGACGGGCTTCGTGGAGACCCGCGATATCCGCGAGCGCACCGACCGCTTCGTGCTGCGGGTCGTCTCCATGGAAAGCGCGCGCGGAACGACCAAGCTCGAGCGCGTGCGGCTGTCGGTAAAGAAAGGCACGGCGCCAGCGGTCGGCAGCTTCGTCGCGTTGAAGGCCCGACTGCTGCCGCCGCCCGCGCCGTTGCGGCCGGGCAGCTACGACTTCGGCCGCGACATGTTCTTTGCCGGCATCGGCGCCTCCGGCTTCGTGATGGGCGCGATCAGGACGACGGAGCCGCCCGACGGCGGCGGGCTTCGCCTGCGCTACGCGGCGTTCATGCAGGGCCTGCGCGATGCGATCGATGCGCGGATCCGGACCACGCTGGAAGGTGACAGGCGCGCCATCGCCACCGCGCTGCTGACCGGGCGGCGCGATGCGATCTCGCCGCCGGTCAACGATGCGATGTTCGTCTCCGGCCTCGGCCATGTGCTGTCGATCTCGGGCTATCACATGGCGGTTGTCGCCGGCGTGGTGTTCTTTGCGGTGCGGGCGCTGCTGGCGCTGTTTCCGGCGCTCACGGCTGGCTACGCCATCAAGAAATGGTCGGCCGCAGCGGCCCTCGTTGCGGCGGCGTTTTATCTGCTGCTGTCGGGCGCGGAGGTCGCGACGCAGAGATCGTTCTTCATGACGGCCGTGGTGCTGGTCGCAGTCATGGTGGACCGCCGCGCGATTACGTTCCGCACGCTCGCGGTCGCGGCCATGATCGTTCTGACGGTGGCGCCGGAAGCGCTGGTGCATCCGAGTTTCCAGATGTCGTTCGCAGCCACGCTGGGACTGGTGGCGCTGGTGCAGGTCGGCATGCCCGCTTTGTTCGCAACACCGGACCATGGCGCCACCGCGCGGGTGGCGCTGTGGGGCGGCCGCGAGATCACCATGCTGTTGCTGGCCTCGCTGGTGGCGGGGCTGGCGACCACGCCCTACGCGGCCTTCCACTTTCACCGCGTCACGCCCTATGGCGTGATCGCCAATCTCGCGGCGATGCCGGTGGTGTCGGCGCTGGTGATGCCGGCCGGCCTGCTCGGGCTGGTCGCCATGCCGTTCGGCTTCGATGGCCTGTTCTGGGCGGTCATGGGCATCGGGATCGACTGGATGATCGCCGTGACCCAATGGGTGGCGGCGTTGCCCGGCGCGGTCGGCCGGGTGCCGGCGTTTGGCATGGGTCCGCTGATCGCGGCGAGCCTCGGCATCATCCTGATCGGGCTGTTGCGCACGCCGCTGCGCTGGTCGGGAGCAGCCATGTTGCTGCTGGCGGCGGTGTGGGCGGCGCGGGTGCCGCCGCCGGATATCCTGATTTCCGGCGACGGCCGCAATGTCGGCGTCCGCGGCCACGATGGACGGCTGCATCTGATGCACGCGGGCAGGGCGGCCAGGGAAGGGGGCAGGGACGCATTCTTGCTCAAGGAGTGGCTGGCGGCCGATGCCGATCCGCGAGCCGCCACCGACGCCTCGCTCACCGCAGGTGTCTCCTGCGACGGCCATGGCTGCGTGACGCAGGCTGCTGGCGGCGCCGTGATCGCCCACGCGCTCAAGCCCGAGGCGCTGGCCGACGATTGCGAACGCACGGCGCTGATCGTGACCGCAAGGCCGGCGCCCGCGGGCTGCGCGGCCGCCGTCATCGATACCGAGCGGCTGCGGCGGCAGGGCGCGATGGCGTTGCGGCGAAGCCGGGACGGGTTTGTGGTCGAGACCGTCAGGGCCCGCGGGATCGATCGGCCATGGTCGCCCGCTGCGGCGGACGAGGGCGGTGCCGACGCCATGGTGCTCTCGCCGCGCATCCCTGGGCCGCGCGCCGTCGATGCGACGCCGTCGGAGGCGGATGTGCAGGCGGAAGAATAGGGTGTCCTCAATGCTCGTCGACGGTTGGACCGGCTGCCAGGTCGAAGGCGCCAAGGTGAAATTCCTCGGGCGCGTCAGGCTCCGATGGCAGCTTGACCAGCGTGAACGCCGCATCCGGGAATTGCCGCCAGACCGCCAGATCGTCCGCGGTGATGGTGAGCCAGCCGTACCTGAGCATGTAGCGGCCGGGCTCGGTGACGCGCCCGGCTCTTTGCCATGTGACCTTGGTGACCACCGACCAGCCCCCCCCCTTTTGGTCGCGGAATTCCGCAAAGGGATTTTTGGCAAGATCCGCCGGCCCGATCCGGCGGATCGCCTGTGTAGACAGCCTAACCCGTCACGGTCGATTCGGTTGCCGGCGCGCCCGCCGCCCTGGTCGCTCGTTCGCTGCTGGCCTGGGTGACCGGCAGTTGCAGCACGGTCGCGCGCTGGCCTTCGCAAAGCTGCGTCACCAGCACATGGCTTCCGTCCGGAAATTCGATCGCGTCATGATGACGATCGTGCAGTTCGGGGTCGATCTGATTGAACTTGCCGACCCGCCAGTCGGTGGTCCGCGTCCAGATCCAGCGATTATCGTAGCGGACGTCGTCAGCGAATGCGAGTTCGGTGCCCGGAAGCATGCAGACCGCAACCGCGAGGTCTTTTGGGGACGCAAAGCCGCGGGTGGATGTGCCGCGGAATGTCGTGGTGACGAGCGTCTCTCCGACCACGGCGGGACGCGTCGATACAGCATGAAGGCTATAGTCACACATCGGATGGCTCCCTCGTTCGAGATAGCTGACCCGTGTCGTCAGGAGGCACAGGCCTCTATCGGAGTGGACTTGAGCGTGGGCGCCGAGCCTTTTCTTGGTTCGGGCATTGGTGCGGCCGGCACACGGCGCCTGTACCACAAATACGATGACGCCAGAAAGTTCCCGGCGTGCAACAAAAAACCCCGGCCGGAGGCCGGGGTTGGCGTCGGCGATCCGTGCCAGAGGTAAGGATCAATACTTGCGGTACAGCCCGATCAGCTTGCCCTGAATCCGGACCCGGTTCGGCGGCAGGATGCGGACTTCGTAGGCGGCGTTGGCGGGCTCGAGTGCGATCGAGGCGCCGCGGCGGCGGAAGCGCTTCAGCGTGGCTTCTTCCTCGTCGATCAGCGCCACTACGATGTCGCCGGTGTCGGCGGATTCGTTGCGCTGGATCAGCGCCATGTCGCCGTCGAGAATGCCGGCGTCCACCATGGAATCGCCGCGCACTTCGAGCGCGTAATGCTCGCCGGAGCCGAGCATGTCAGGCGGCACGCTGATGGTATGGCTGCGGGTCTGCAGCGCCTCGATCGGCGTACCTGCCGCGATGCGGCCCATCACGGGGACCGCCACCGGGCGCTCGCCATCGTCGGCAGCGGCAGGTGCGCTGACCGGGCGCTTGCCGAGGTTGCCCTCGATGACACTCGGCGTGAAGCCGCGGCGGCCGTTGCCGCTGGCGGCACCGGCAAGCTCCGGCAGCTTGATGACTTCGATGGCGCGGGCGCGGTTCGGCAGCCGTCGGATGAAGCCGCGCTCCTCCAGCGCGGTGATGAGGCGATGGATGCCCGACTTCGAGCGCAGATCAAGTGCGTCCTTCATTTCATCGAAGGACGGCGGCACGCCGGCCTCTTTCAGCCGTTCGTTGATGAAACGCAGAAGTTCATACTGTTTGCGCGTAAGCATCGCGAGCATTCCCCCGGTTGGCGTCGTTCGATTTCGAGATTTCAGGCCCGGCATCGCGGGAGTCCCACGCTCCCTTTGCCAGATACAACCCCTCGAAACAAATCATGAACGGACACTATATGTTCGATATGTGTTCCGCAACTACTTAATTTCTGATGAATGCTGCGCGGATTGGCTCACGTCGCGCGGAATCAGCTTGTTCGGAGCGGCAAACCTGATTGCTCGAGAGCGTGCGGCAGATTCGAAGCTGTGATCAGGTCGCTCGATGCCTGCCATATCCGATTCGAATCCGCCTCGCCGCCACTGTCAGGCCGTGGCGAGGTCGATCGCGTAAGGGGTCAGGCGGCCTGCTTGCCCGCCTTTGCTTTGGGGGCGGGGCGTCTCGGCGGACCAGGGCGCGCGCCTGGCCCGGGAAGGGTCGTGACTTCCTTGGCATGAAGCGGTTCGCCGCATTCGGAGCAGACCATCACCGGATCGAAGATCTTTCCGCACTTGCGATGCTCGTGCAGCAGCGGCCGGCCGCGCTCGTCGACCATGTGGGTGTCGCCCCAATGCACCAGCGCCATCATGATCGGGTACAGGTCGAGGCCCTTTTGCGTGAGGATGTATTCGTGCCGCTTGGGGGATTCCTGATACGGAATACGCCGCAGCACGCCCTGCCGGACCAGTTTCTTCAGCCGTTCGGCAAGCAGATGCCGGGTGATGCCGAGCGCCGACTGAAATCCCTCGAACCGCCGCGTGCGCAGAAAGCACTCGCGCAGGATCAGAAGGGTCCAGCGATCGCCGATCACCCCGATGGTACGGGCCAGCGAACACGGCTCTTCTTCGAGGGCGTCCCACTTCATTCCTGCTCTCTCCTCACGGCATGCCGACGCGCTCGAATCGAGAAAGGGAACCGAGCCATGTCAGCCATTCTAAATAGGCACCTTGGTTGAGACAACCGTCGGCTGCCCGCCAAATTGCCGAAATATCCTAGGCAATACGGCCAGCAATTGACAGTTCTTTTTTAGAACGTTAAGAACGGTGATTAACCAAAGCAAGGCTGACGGCGGTCGCGAAGAGATCGCCGGCCACGCAACGCGCGCGCCAAGGAGATGCCGATGGCAAGTCCTCTGAAAGTGGAATTCCAGTTCGATTTCGGTAGCCCGAACGCGTATCTGGCCGAACTTGCGCTCCCGGCCATCGAACGGCGCACCGGCGTCAAGTTCGAATACGTTCCGGTGCTGCTCGGCGGCATTTTCAAGGCGACCGGCAACATGTCGCCGGGCGAATCCATGCGCGGGATCAGGAACAAGCCCGAATACCAGGCGCTGGAGACGCAGCGATTCCTTCGCCGCCACAACATCACGACATTCCGGCAGAACCCGTTTTTCCCCGTCAACACGCTGATGCTGATGCGGGGCGCGGTCGCGGCGCAGTTCGAGGGCGTGTTCGAACCGTATTTCCGCGCTGCCTACCATCACATGTGGGAAGAGCCGAAGAAGATGGACGACGTCGAGGTCTTCCGCAGCGCGTTCACCGCGTCGGGCATCGACATTGAACGGTTGATGGCGCGTGCGCAGCAGGACAACGTCAAGAAGCGGCTGATCGACCTGACCACGGACGCGGTCAACCGCGGCGCATTCGGTTCGCCGACCTTCTTCGTCGGCAAGGAAATGTTCTTCGGCAAGGATCAACTCCGCGACGTCGAGGAGTCGATCGTCGAGCAGACACGCCCGTTGCCGAAGACCGCCTGAGGTTACGCCGAAAGACAAGAATAGTACTCGTCGCTCCCGAAGCGGAGCGCAACAAAGGGAGAATGTCATGCCCGGCCCACTCAGCGGTGTTCGCGTCCTCGATCTGACCGGTGTGGTGTCGGGACCGTACGCGACCATGTTCCTGGCGGACCAGGGCGCCGACGTGCTCAAGATCGAGCCGATCGGCGGCGATATCACCCGCCGCAGCCGCGCCACCATCGACAAGGGCGGTGAGTTTTCCGCGCTGTTCATCTCGTCCAATCGCGGCAAGCGTTCGCTCTCGATCGACGTCAAGAGCGCGGCCGGCCGCGAAGTCCTCGCAAAACTGGTCGCACAGGCCGACGTGCTGGTGCAGAATTTCCGCCCCGGCACCATGGAGCGGCTCGGTCTCGGCGCCGACGAACTGCGCCAGCGGCATCCGCGCCTGATCTACGTCTCGATCAGCGGCGTCGGCGATACCGGACCTTACGTGAAGAAGCGGGTCTATGACCCGATCATCCAGGGGCTGTCGGGCTTTGCCGACATTCAATCGCAGCCGGTGACCAACCGGCCGCAGATGATCCGCACCATCGTCTGCGACAAAACCACGGCCGTATTCACCGCGCAGGCGGTGTCGTCGGCGCTCTACGCACGCGAGAAGACCGGGCAGGGCGATCACATCCATGTCGCGATGCTCGATGCGATGATTTCGTATCTCTGGCCGGAAGGCATGATGCAGTACACGGTGGTCGGCGCCGAGGCGACGGCGGCCGATCCCAACGATCGTCCGGACCTCGTGTTCAAGACCAGCGACGGCTACATCACGGCCGGCACCATTTCCGATTCCGAATGGCAGGGCTTTTGCCGGGCGTCGGGCGATCCGGAGCTTGCCAAGGATCCCCGATTTGCAACGCCTTCGGCGCGTTCGGTCAACGCCACCGCCCGCATTCACAAGATGGCGGAATACATCGCCCAGCATACCACCGCGGAATGGCTGGAAAGGCTCGATGCGGCCGACGTTCCCTGCGCACCGATCCTGCGCCGCGGCGAGATCATCCATAACGAACAGGTGGTCGCGCGCGACATCATCGCCGAGTTCGATCAGCCGCTGGTCGGGCGGGTGCGGCAGCCGAAGCCGGCGGCGCAATTCCAGATCAACAAGGCTGTCATCGGCGGCCCGGCCCCCCGCGTCGGCGAGCACACGCGGGAAGTACTGCGCGAGCTTGGTTACGGCGACGGCGCGATCGAGAAGATGATCAGCGAAAAATCGATCCGGGTTGCGGGTTAGGTCTACTCAAGCCTTCTGCTGCACCGGAACGATCGGCGCCAGCGGGATGTTCGCCTTTTTGGCGAGCTGGTAGGCCTCGCGCGCGTGGATGCGCGCGAGATAGGGCTGCGCGTTGTCGCAGATCCCGACGCCGTAGGCGATCGCCCAATCGAGGCACGTCGTCAGCAGAATGTCGGCGCTGGTGAACCTGTCGCCCATCAGGAACTGCCGGCCGTCGGCGAGCGCGACCTCGACGTGCCGTAGCTGCGCGCGAAAATACTCGGCCGCCTGGGCGACGACCTCGGGTGCGATGCCGTAGATCGGGCCTAGCGCATCAGCACGGTGGCGGCGCATGACATAGAGACTGGTGGAGTCGAGTTCGGTGACGATGAAGAAGCACCATTCCAGCCAGGCCGCGTATTCGCGCTGCGGCTCGGGGATCAGGGTGCGCTCCGGCGTCGAATACATCCGCGAGAGATAAGCGACGATCGCCGCGCTTTCACCGATGCAGAAGTCGCCGTCCTGCAGCAGCGGCACTTTCTGACGTGGATTGAGTTTGGTGTATTCCGGCGTCTTCGTTTCCCCGGTACGCGGGCCGATCGGCATCGTCTTGTAGGAGAGACCCAGCTCGTGCATGGCCCAGTGCGGGCGGATCGTGCGGCTGGTTCCGACGCCCCATATGGTCAGGTCAGGCATGGCATCCTCCTACCATTTCTCGACGGAGGGACGTAGATCGAGCTCATGGGTCCAGCCGTCGCGGGTTTGCTGATGCGCAAACCAGTAGGCCTCCGCAATCGACGACGTCTTGGTCAGGCTATCAGGCGGGATATCGCTGGCCTCGATACCCTTGGCTGCTTTCATCCGCTGATGGATCGCCTCGCTGTCGACGCCGGCGTCGATCAGGAGATGCACGACATGGATATTCTTCGGCCCGAGTTCGCGCGCCATCGCCTGCGCCACCGCGCGAAGTCCAAATTTTGCGGACGAGAATGCGGCGAAACCGACGCCACCGCGGACGCTGGCTGTGGCACCGGTAAAGAAGATGGTGCCTCGAGCGCGTTCGAGCATGTAGCGCGCCGCCTCGCGGCCGACCAGGAAGCCGCCATAGCAGGCGAGTTCCCAAGCCTTGAAGAACAGCTTTTCGGTGGTGTCGAGCAGCGGCTTGTTGACGTTCGATCCGGCGTTGAACAAACACACCTCGATCGGCCCGATGTTGTTCTCGACGTCGGCGAACAGCTTTTGGACTTCCGCCTCCTGACGGGCATCGACGCTGAACGCGTGCGCTTCAAGGCCGGCTTCTTTCAGTTCATCGATCAGCGCCTGCGACTTGGCTGCGTCGCGCCGGCAGATGCAGACGGCGTAGCCGCCGTTGGCAAAACGCCGGGCCACGGCCGCGCCGATGGCATCGCCTGCGCCGACCAGTATTGCTACGCCGCGCTTCTCCGCCATCGTCCGCTCCCTATAAGTTCTTATTTGATACTGAAGGAGTAACGTGCTTTCCGGTCGCTGTAAACGGGATTCGTCAGGATGCATGCTTCCTTGCGGTTCTCCCGCCGCCGAGTTCGCGCGGCGAACGGAATATCGATTGACAAGTTCTAAAAAAGAACTTTTACTTTGCGAAATCGACAAGAGCCGCGGCAAGGCGGCGAAATTGGGAGGTTGGCCGTGGCGCAGCAGTCGGAAGCGATCAGTATCGCCGAGATCGCCGCTGGGATTCCCGGTCGCATCCATCAAGTCATCGAGCCCCATGTGGCGAGCGCACCAGATCGCATTGCGCTGACCGAGGAGGGGGCTTCATGGACCTACCGCGAGCTCGATCGCGCGGTCACCGATACTGCCGCGGCACTCAAGGCGCTCGGCATCCGCTCCGGCGACCGCATGATCATCGTCAGCGAAAACTGTATCGCGTTGGCCGCGCTGCTGCTGGCAGCGAGCCGGATCGATGCATGGGCGATCGTCGCCAATCCCCGTTTGTCGCCGCGCGAACTCGATCTCATCCGCGACCACAGCGGCGCGCGGCGGATGTTTTTGACCGTCGGCGTTTCGAAGGAAGCCGAGGCGCATGCGCAGCGCTACGGCGCCGAGGTCGGCCCGGTGGGGCCGTTGAGGGCGGTTGCCGTCAGCGCGTTGAACGAGGCCACCGAGGCCGAGCCCGTCGAGAAGGATCCGGCAAAGCAGGTCGCCGTGCTGATCTACACCTCGGGAACCACGGGCACGCCCAAGGGCGTGATGCTTACCCACGAAAACCTGCTCATCAGCGCCAAGACCACGGCGCATTTCCGCCGGATGCAGCCGAGCGACAAGATCTATGTCGTGCTGCCGATCTCGCACATCGTCGGCATTTCCCTGCTGATCATGACCCTGATGGTCGGCGGTACCGTGCGCCTGGTCAGCAAGTACGACCCCGCGGCGCTCGCCAGGGCGATTGCCGAGGAGGGCATCACCATCCTCAATGGTGTGCCCGCGACCTATCAACGGCTCCTCGAATACAAGGCGGTGGCGGGCCTCGAGCAACTCGATCGCGGATCGCTGCGGCTGATCGCGGTCGCCGGCGCGCCCCTCGATCTGGACTTGAAGTCACGCGTCGAGCAGGAGTTCGGCCTGCCGCTTTCGAACGGCTATGGCATCACCGAGTGCTCGCCTGGAATATCCGGCGTGCGCTTCGATGCGCCGCGCAGCGACCAGGCCGTGGGAACGGTGCTGCCTGGCGTCGAGGCCCGGATCAGGACGATCGACGGTATTCCGGTGGCAAACGGCCAGGTCGGCGAACTCCACGTGCGCGGCCGCAACGTGATGCGCGGCTATTACCGCGCGCCCGATCTCACCGCGAAGGCGATTGATTCAGAAGGCTGGTTCAATACCGGCGATCTCGCGCGCTTTGACGGCGATTGCCTCTATATCGTCGGCCGCACCAAGGAAATGATCATCCGTTCGGGTTTCAACGTCTATCCGGCAGAGGTCGAGGCCGTGCTCAATTCGCACAGGGATGTCGTGCAATCGGCCGTGGTCGGTCGTACCGTCGACGGCAATGAAGAGGTCGTGGCCTTCGTGCAGCTCATGCAGGGATCGCCAACACAGCCGTCCGATCTGATGGCCTTTGTCGGCCCGCAGCTCACCTCGTACAAGCGGCCGTCTGAAATCATCGTGCTCGACGCCTTGCCGGCGACGTCGACCGGCAAGATCCTCAAGCATAAGCTGGCCGAGTCCCTGCAGAGCGCCTGAACCGTCCGGCCAGCGCCGGCCCAATGCAACAGCGACAGACCTAACCGACCGGGAGAAGCACCTTGCAAAAGAGAAACGCGACCGTGGCCGTGATCGGCGCCGGTGATTTCATCGGCGGCGAAATCGCAAAGAAATTTGCCTCAGAGGGGTTCACTGTGTTTGCCGGCCGCCGCAACGGCGCCAAGCTCGAACCGCTGGTCAAGGAGATCGAGAAGGCCGGCGGCGAGATCCACGCCCGCTCGCTCGATGCGCGCAAGGAGGAAGAGATCACCGCCTTCCTCGGCGATGCCGACAAGCATGCGCCGCTTGAAGTCTGCATCTTCAACATCGGCGCCAACGTCAATTTCCCGATCCTGGACACGACCGAGCGGGTGTTCCGGAAGGTCTGGGAGATGGCCTGCTATTCCGGCTTCCTGGCCGGCCGCGAGGCGGCGCGGCTGATGCTGCCGCGCGGCAAGGGCAACATCTTCTTCACGGGCGCCACGGCGTCGTTGCGCGGCGGCATTGGGTACGCGGCCTTTGCCAGCGCCAAGTTCGGCCTGCGGGCCGTTGCGCAGGCGATGGCGCGCGAATTGGGTCCGAAGAACATTCACGTCGCCCACCTGATCATCGATTCCGGCGTCGATACCGAATGGGTGCGTCAGCGCCGGCTCGAGGCGCTCGGGCCGGGCGCGCTCGACAATCCCGATCTCCTGATGCCGCCAGCCTCGGTCGCGGAATCCTACTGGCAGCTCTACCAGCAGCCGAGAAGCGCCTGGACGTTCGAGCTGGAAATCCGCCCGTTCGGCGAGAAGTGGTAGCGCGCGCAAGGCGTTGCTGCGCGGACCTGCCCGAAATCGTCCATTGACCGCAACTACCGGTCCGGCAAAGCTCGGCCATTGCAAAAACATGGGAGGCCTACGTGAAGACAGCCATCACCGAGATGTTCGGCATCGAACATCCGATCATCCAGGGCGGCATGCACTATGTCGGATTTGCCGAACTCGCGGCCGCGGTGTCGAATGCCGGAGGTCTCGGGATCATCACCGGTCTCACGCAGAAGACGCCGGAATTGCTGGCCAGGGAGATCGCGCGCTGCCACGACATGACGGACAAGCCGTTCGGTGTGAACCTGACCTTCCTGCCGTCCTTCACCGCGCCGCCCTATCCGGAATACATCGCCGCCATCAGGGAAGGCGGCATCAAGATCGTCGAGACCGCGGGCCGCAGCCCCGAGCAATACATGCCGGCGCTGAAGGCGGGCGGCATCAAGGTGATCCATAAGTGCACGTCGGTCCGGCATTCGCTGAAAGCGGAACAGATCGGCTGTGACGCCGTCAGCGTCGACGGCTTTGAATGCGGCGGCCATCCCGGCGAGGACGACATGCCGAACATGATCCTGCTGCCGCGCGCGGCGGAGGAGCTGAAAATTCCGTTCGTGGCCTCGGGCGGCATGGCCGACGCGCGCAGCCTGGTCGCCGCGCTGGCGCTGGGTGCGGCCGGCATGAACATGGGAACGCGCTTCATCGCCACCAAGGAAGCGCCGGTCCACGAGAACGTCAAGAAGGCGCTGGTCGCCGCTTCCGAACTCGACACCCGCCTGGTGATGCGGGCGCTGCGGAATACCGAGCGCGTGCTGAAGAACAAGGCCGTCGACCGCCTGCTGGAGATCGAGCGCGAGAAAGGCGCCAGCCTGAAGATCTCCGACATCCATGAGGAGGTCGCGGGCGTCTATCCCAAGGTCATGATCGACGGCGAGATGGATGCAGGCGCCTGGAGCTGCGGGATGATGGTCGGATTGATCCGCGACGTCCCGACCGTCAAGGAATTGATCGACCGCATCATGGCCGATGCCGAGCGCATCATCCGGGACCGGCTCACCGGATTCCTCGATGGCGACAGCAAGGCGTCGTTGAGCGTCGCCTGAGCCCTGCGATGAAGAGATGAGAACAGGGTCCGCTCCGCACGCATGACAGACGAGGCGGTGCGGGTCTTCATCGACAAGCGCAAGCCTGCCTTTGTGAGGCATTAGCGGTATCGGGCCGCCCGCATACCGAATGCTGTTGCGTTGAATGATGATTATCATCTAATATGCCCTGGCGTACGGGTGGCGTCCGGCGCGCGACGCTGTCCCGAGAACAATGTCCACAGGGGAAGCCGACATGACCGGTACCTGGCACAAGACGGCCTGCAATCTCTGCTACGTCAATTGCGGCATCGAGGTCCTGGTCAATGACGGGCGCGTCGAATAGGTCCGCGGCGATCGTTCCAGCCCGAAATCGCAAGGCTATCTATGCAACAAGGCTGCGCGCATACCTTACTATGCGCACCACAAGGACAGGCTGACCACGCCGCTGCGGCGGCGCGCCGACGGCGGGTTTGACGCGATCGAGTGGGATGTCGCGATTGCCGAAATCGCCGAGCGGATGCGCGCGCTCGTCGATCGCCACGGCGGCAGGAGCCTCGCGCTCTATGGCGGCGGCGGCCAGGGCAACCACGCCGGCGGCGCCTATGCCAACGCGTTCCTGCGCGCGCTTGGCTCGCGCAATGTCTTCAACGCCCTGTCGCAGGAAAAGACCGGCGATTTCTGGGTCAACGGCCACATGTTCGGCAGCCAGACCTGTCACACGGCCGAAGACGTGCACCATTGCGACCTGCTGTTCGTCATTGGCGCCAACCCATGGGTCGCGCACGGCTTTCCCAACGCCCGCGACCATCTCAACCAGATAAGAAAAGATCCCGCGCGCAAGCTGATCGTGGTCGACCCGCGCCGATCGGAGACCGCCGAACTGGCCGACCTGCATCTTGCGGTCCGCCCGGGCGCCGATGCGTTCCTGCTTGGCGCGATCTTGGCGACGCTGGTCCGGTCCGATGCGATCGACCATGACTTCATCGACGCGCACACGGTTGGCTACGCCGAAGTGAAGCAGGCCTTGCTGAATATCCCGGTCGAGGAGTGGGCCGCCGCGGCGGAAATCCCGATCGCCGACATCGAGCGCTGCGTCGCCATGATGGCGGCGGCCACGGCCATGGTGGTCCGCGTCGAACTCGGCATCCAGCAGGGCGTCAATTCGACGCTCAACTCTTACCTCGAAAAGCTCCTTATCATGATGACCGGGAGTTTTGGCCGCAAGGGCACCAACCAGCTGCATAGCTGGCTGCAGCCGCTCTGGGGCAATTCGCCGGGGCAGAAATTTTCGCCGACCGGCGATGAGGTGATCGCCGGCCTGCTGTCGCCCAACATCTTTCCGGATGCCGTGCTCGGCGACCATCCCGATCGGCTGCGCGGCGTCTGGATCGACAGTTCGAATCCGGCCAACACCGCCTCGAACACCAGGGCCGTCGAGCGCGCGTTGCAATCGCTCGAGCTTTGCGTCGTGGTGGACGTCGCCATGACCGAGACCGCGCGGCTTGCGCATTATGTGCTGCCGGCTTCCTCGCAATACGAGAAGACCGAGTTCACGCTGTTCAATTTCGAATTCCCGACCAACTATTTCCACGTCCGCGCCGGCGTGTTGCCGCCGCTCGAAGGCACGTTGCCGGAGCCGGAAATCTACACAAGGCTTGCGCGGGCGATGGGCTTATTGCCCGGTGACAACGTGCTGGCGCCTTTGACGGAAGCGGCCCGGCGTTCACGGGTGGAGTTCGCCGCGGCGTTTCGCGCCTTCATCGGCGAGAATCCCTCGGCAGCCGCGGTCGCGCCGCTGGTGCTGTACCACACGCTCGGTCAAACGCTGCCTGACGGTACGGCGGCTGCGGCGCCGATGTGGAACGCCGCGCTGCTCTGCGCCAGGCGTTCGCCGCAAGCGGTGCGGCGGGCGATCGGCGCGTCGGACGACATTCCGGATCAGGCGCTGGGCGACGCGTTGTTCGACGCCATCGTCGGCGCGCGGCAAGGCGCGGCGTTTACGCATCACGACTACAGCGATGTCTGGTCGCTGATCAGCCATCCCGATCGCAAGATAAGGCTCGCGGTGCCCGGCATGCTCGAATGGCTCGCAAGCCTCGATCCCGAAGCCGCCGGCGCGCCCAAGGAATTTCCGTTCATGCTGGCCGCCGGGCAGCGCCGCATGTTCAACGCCAACCAGATCTTTCGCGATCCCGCATGGCGCCGCGACGATCCTGATGGAGCGCTGCTGATCAACTCCGCCGATCTTGGCGAACTGGGCGCGAGCGATGGTGACTGGATCGCGATTGAATCAGCCGTCGGGCGCCTGATCGTCCGTTGCAAGGTCGACGACTCCATGCGGAACGGCCAGCTCGCACTGCCGCACGGCTACGGCCAGTCCTATCCCACACCTGATGGCGAGTATCTCACCAATGGTCCGCGGATCAACCTGCTCACAGAGACGGGCAATCGCGATCCCATCGCCGGCACGCCGTATCACAAGCACGTCGCCGTTCGCCTTGCGCTGGTACCGGCTCACGAGGCGGCGGCGTTTCAGACGCGGTCAGAGCGCATTCACGCAAGGGCAGCGGGATGATGCCGTCCTCAGGTAGGACTCGACTCATTGTCGTACTTCGGACTAGCTGAGACTACTCGAGGAAGCGGGTGTCTTGCGAATTCTGGAGAACGGCATGTTGACCATCACCGCCATCATACGGGCCAGGAAGGGGCACGAGGAGGCCATGCGGGAGGCGTTGCTTGCGGTCGTGAGTCACGTTCGAGCGAACGAGCCCGAGACCGTCGGCTACTATGTGTCGCAGGATGTGGGCGACCCGTGCGTCTTCACGACATACGAGCGCTATCTCGACCGTGCGGCGATGGATCGGCACAACAACTCCGATGCTGTCGCTCGCTTCTTCGGTATAGCCAAGCCCTTGATCGAAGGCGGAGTTACGCTCGTCACCGGCACGGAGCTTTCCGCGAAGTCCAACGCTTGATTGATGATCGTTTATCCCGTCGCGCGGGGTAGGCTTCCGCTTGCCGCGATTTCGGCCGACATCTGCTCGATCGTCTTGCGCTGCTCCATAGCGGCCCGCCGGATCAGCGCAAAGGCTGCGGGTTCAGCGACCGAGTGCGAGTGCATCACGTTCAGAACCGCAGCGAGGACGACCCTTCGCGAGCGAAGGCGCTCTTCCAGCTTGACGACTTGCTGCTTCAGCTCGTTGGTGCGCTCGGTTCGTTCGAACGCCATGACCAGCGCTGCGTAGATGCCCGCCGAGCGCAACGGTTTGACCAGAAAAGATGCTGGATCGAGTTCCAGCACCAGCTTTAGCCGGCTTGGTGTTTCCGTTCCCAGCAGGGCGATGACGGGGCATCGTCCGGGCAGAGCCCGATGTGCAGGCGAGGCGAGCGGCAGGAAGTCATCGTCGATCAGCGCCACGTCCGGATGACATTCGAGAGCGCCACCGGGTTCCCAAGTCAATATCTCGATTCCGAGGCGATCGAACTGGCGCCTGACGATCGACAGGTCGCGCTCGTCCCTGATGGCGACGAGTGCCCGGCGCCCGCGAAGCGAAAACGAGGACGGCTTGTTCATTTCACCACCCGCAAATGAAGTGCGCTCGGCGACGATCCGTTTCTTGTCGTTTCCCGTGCAGGTCCGGCGGCGACGTCGAGCTGCGTCAGATAGGGATCAGGCTTAACCGGCGCTTCGGCTTCCCAGAAGAGGTCAAATTGTCCTTGCGCATTGGACACGGCGAGGCGCGGCGTGAGAACGCAATGATTGTTGTCGCCATCGATCCAGACCGGTCCCTGCGGCGAATGGTAGCGATAGCCCGCCGCCGCGCGCCGTACCTCGCCAATGTTGGAGGTACCGGCCCGCCGCAACGCACGCGCCAGCAGGTTCACCGCGACATAGGCGGATTGGCCGTCGACCGAGGGGCTGCTTCCTTCACCGTAGCGCGCCTTCCAGCGCTGTACGAAGGCGCGGTTCTCGGGCAGGCGGATGCTCTCGAAATAGGCCGACGAGGTGATGCATCCCGCAGATGCGGGACCTACGATCTTGAGTTCCGGCTCGCAGAGACTGCAGCTCAGCATCGGAATGTCGAGGCCGGCGGCCGTGGTGGCGGCATGAAAGGCGCGAATGAAATCGTAGCTCGAACTGCCGACCAGTGTATTGAAGACGACCGGCGGCTTGCGGCGAACGATCTCGTCGACGATGTGGTCGACCGCGCTCTCGCCGAGCTCGAGCAGTCGTTCGGCGAGAATGCTTCCTTGCGCTGCCGTCACCAGTTCGCGCGTGACGCGGTTGGTCTCCCAGGTCCAGACATAGTTAGATCCGACGCAGAAAACGTGCCGCGATATGTTGTCTAGCATATAGCGGACGAGCGGCAGGACGTTATGGTTGGGGGACGCGCCGACATAGATCACATTGTCGGAACATTCGAATCCTTCGTAGCGCGCGGGGTACCAGAGCAGGCGGTCCGTGCGCTCTACGATGGGCAGCACCTGCTTGCGCGACGCCGACGTGTAGCAGCCGACAATGTGCTCGACGCCCGTATTGCGGATCAGGTCGTCGCAAACCGTGTGATATTCGCCAATGACGCCACGGGGATCCCTCACATGCGGCGTGAACGAAAAATCGAAATCGGCGTGGTCGTTGATCTCGTCGACCGCCATCAGGGCGCTCTTGAGTATTTCCTGCCCCATGGCCTGATAAGGCCCGGACTGCGAGCATATGATTCCGACTGGAACCGATGGCTTCGTCATTGATGGCTTTCGAGAGAGCGGCGCCTTGAGAACGTTATCATCGCTGATGCCCGTGCAGGAAGTCTTGCTTATTTGCTGCGCATGAGGCCTGCGAAATTTGTGCATCCCGTCTCGTTGACAATGTGCAGGGCGCGAACTTAGACTTTTCTCCCACAGGGCTTCCTGACGAACCTTGCTTGCTTCGATCGGACCGATGACGTTCCGATCCTTGCTCTCGGTGCTCCGTTCGATCCAGGGTCCTTGCGATAGTTCATAGCCGCGGCATCAGGGCCATTCGTCACCTCGTTCGGGAGGGGCGGGTGGCTTTTTTCTTTTGCCGCAAGAGACGTTGGCGATGCATCCGTGTCGCCAAGCCGGGGACGCGTGTGCGGCGGTCAGCCGTGAATGCGTGTCAGATGCGACGAACATGGGGGCCGGATGGCAATGCCGACGACAGATCTTTGTTACCTCGGGCTGGTTGAGGTTGGGCAGCAGATACAAGCGAAAAAGCTCTCCCCGGTCGAAGTGACAAGGGCGATGCTCGACCGGATCGCGCGGCTGGATGGCAAGCTCAAGAGTTTTGCGTATGTCATGACCGACGCCGCGCTTGCGGAGGCAGCCGCTGCCGAAAAGGAAATCGCGGCCGGCAAGGTCAAGGGGCCGTTGCACGGCGTGCCGATTGCGATCAAGGACCTGTGCTGGGTCAAGGGCGCGCCGGCCGCGCACGGGATGACCATCCATCGGGACTATCGTCCGAGCGAGGATGCCACCGTCGTCGCGCGGCTGAAGGATGCAGGCGCGATCATTCTCGGCAAGCTGCAGCAGACCGAAGGCGCCTACGCCGATCACCATCCGAAAATCGATCCGCCGAAGAATCCGTGGAACGCCGACTTGTGGCCAGGCGCGTCGTCGAGCGGGTCAGGCTCCGCCACTTCGGCAGGACTCTGCTTTGGATCGCTTGGGACCGACACCGGAGGATCAATCAGGTTTCCTTCGGCGGCCAACGGTATCACCGGGCTGAAGCCGACCTGGGGACGCGTCAGCCGCTACGGCGCGTTCGAACTCGCGGCAACGCTGGATCACATTGGGCCGATGGCGCGCAGCGCGGTCGATTGCGGTGCCATGCTGGTCGTGATCGCGGGGCAGGACCCCAAGGATACCACTTCGGTGCCGTTGCCCGTGCCGGATTATCTCGCGGGCCTGTCGGGCAATCTGCGCGGCGTCACGATCGGCGTCGATCGGCGATGGACCAGCGAAGGCACGGACGAAGCCGCCACCAAGGCCTTCAACGAAGGCCTGCGGGCTGCGGAGGAACTCGGCGCGAAGATCAGCGAGATCAGTTTTCCCGACCCCAAAGCCGTCATCGACGACTGGTTTCCGCTTTGCGGCATCGAGGCTGCGGTCGCGCATGAGACGACCTATCCCTCGCGCAAGGACGAGTATGGGCCCGGGCTCGCGGGGCTGCTGGATCTTGGCCTCGCGCAATCCGGCACTGATTATCAGAAGATCGTGCTGCGGCGCGAGGCGTTTCGCGGCGCGGTGCGGCTGCTGTTCGAGCCGGTCGATCTCATTGCCGTGCCGGCCCAGGCGTTTGCGGCGCCGACGCTGGCCAAGATGGCCGCGCTCGGCGAGGACGCCTCGCTGATTGCCGGGTTGCTGCGCTTCACCTGTCCGTTCGACATGACGGGAAGCCCGACCATTACGCTTCCGGCCGGTTTCGCCCCGAACGGCGGTCCCGTCGCCCTTCAACTCGTTGGTCGCCACTTCGACGAAGCGGCGCTCGTCCGTGCCGGCGACGCGTTCCAACGCATCACCGACTGGCACACACGTCATCCCGCTATGTGATCCGAGGAGCCGTTCCCATGGCAGAAGATTGGCTGAAGAATTCCATCATGGCGAAGCGGGCCGTTGCTGGCGGCGCGGCGGGCGCTCGCCATAGCCTGACAATCGAGCAGCAGGGCAACTTTCATTACGTCTACGGGCCCTATGCGAAGCCGACCCTGTCGATCGATCCCGGCGGGGTCGTCGTGGTCGAGACCGAAGACGCTTTCGGGGGCGCGCTCACGAGCGAGAGCGATAGCCCGACCGCGAAGCTGAACTTTCCATATCTCAACCCGCAATGCGGTCCGATCGCGGTCAAGGGCGCCAAGAAGGGCGACTGTCTCGCGGTCCATATCATCGACGTCGAGACGCGAGGCGAGCAGCCGGCGGGAACCACCTGCATCATCCCCGAATTCGGCGGGCTCGTCGGCACCAGTTCTACAGCGCTGCTGAATCCGCCGCTGCCCGAGCGCGTCAAGAAGCTGCATGTCGACAGGAACGGCGTGAAATGGAACGACAAGATCACGCTGCCTTACGAGCCTTTCATCGGCACGATCGGCGTGTCGCCCGAGATCGAGGCGATTTCCTCGCTGCAGCCGGACTATCACGGCGGCAACATGGACCTGCCGGACGTCGCGCCCGGCGCCATTCTCTATTTGCCGGTTCATACCGAGGGGGGAATGCTTTACGTCGGCGACTGCCACGCAACGCAGGGCGATGGCGAACTCTCCGGCGTTGCGCTTGAGCAGCGCGCGACGGTCACCCTCCAGGTCGACCTGATCAAGAACTGGAGCTTTGCCTGGCCGCGACTGGAGACCCGCGACTTCATCATGACCATCGGCAGCGCCCGTCCACTCGAGGACGCCGCGCGCATCGCCTATCGCGAACTGACGCGATGGATGAGCGCCGACTACGGCTTCGACGAGATCGACGCGTACATGCTGCTCAGCCAGGCCGGACGCATGCGGCTCGGCAACATGGTCGACCCGAAATACACGATGGGCGCTTCGATACTGAAAAAATATCTCAAGGCGTGAACTGCACCGGCTTTCAACAAAGGGACATCCATATGAAATCGAGACATCTGCTCAGAACTGCATTGCTAGGCGCCGCGCTCGGGGTGGCGGCGTTCGGTGCCGCCAGTGCGGCCGAACCTCCGCTGAAGATCGGCCTGCTCGAAGACGTTTCCGGCGATCTGGCCTTCATGGGCATGCCGAAGCTCCACGGCTCGCAGCTTGCCGTCGAGGAGATCAACAAGAAGGGCGGCATTCTCGGTCGGCAGATCGAGCTGATCCATCTCGATCCGCAGGGCGATAACGCCCGCTATCAGGAATTTGCGCGGCGCCTGCTGGGCCGCGACAAGGTGGACGTGCTGATCGGCGGCATTACGTCGGCTTCGCGCGAGGCGATCCGGCCGATCATCAACCGCACCAGTACGCCGTATTTCTATACAAACCAGTATGAAGGCGGCGTGTGCGATGCCAGCATGGTCAGCATGGGAGCGGTGCCCGAGCAGCAGTTCTCGACGCTGATTCCCTGGATGGTCGAAAAGTTCGGCAAGAAGGTTTACGTCATCGCAGCCGACTACAATTTCGGCCAGATCTCGGCGGAGTGGAACCGCAAGATCATGAAGGACCTCGGCGGCGAGGTCGTCGGCGAGGAGTTCATCCCGCTCGGCGTTTCGCAATTCGCGCAGACGATCCAGAACATCCAGAAGGCAAAGCCGGACTGGATCCTGACGATCAATGTCGGCGCCGCCCAGGACTCGTTCTTCGAACAGGCCGCCGCTGCAAAGCTCAACCTGCCGATGGGGTCGTCGATCAAGGTCATGCTCGGCTTCGAGCACAAGCGGTTCAAGCCGCCGGCGCTCAACAACATGCACGCGACCGCGAACTGGTTCGAGGAGATCGACACGCCTGAAGCCACCGAGTTCAAGAAGCGCTGGAAGGCGAAGTTCCCCGACGAACTCTACATCAACGACATGGGCTACAACGCCTACAATGCGCTCTACATGTACAAGGCGCTGGTCGAGAAGGCGAAGTCGATCAAGCTCGAGGACATGCGCAAGGTGATCGCGACGGGTGAAGCCTGCATTGAGGCGCCCGAGGGCCAGGTCTGCATCGATCCGAAGAGCCAGCACACGTCGCATCGCATGCGCCTGATCTCCGTTGGTCCCCAGCACGAGGTCAAGGTCGAGAAGGACTACGGCACGATCAAGCCGTACTGGCTCGGCGAGATCGGTTGCGACCTGACCAAGAAGAATGACAAGGATCAGTACACGCCGAGCCATCTTCCCAAGAAGTCGTGACGCACCGATGGGTACGAATCTTGCTCCTGCAATCGTGCCCAGTCGTGTCATGGCGTTGAATTGCCTGGGCGCCGCAACGCTGCGGCGTCCCGAGACGGATGCAGGAGGCCCGGATGCTGGCTGAACTATTTTCGATCTTCTATCAGTTCGCCGACGTCTTCGCCTTTCTGATCCTTTCTGCGGCCGGCCTTGCCATTGTGTTCGGCATGATGGGCGTCATCAACATGGCGCACGGCGAGTTCATCATGTGCGGCGCCTATGTAACCGTTGGACTGGTGAAGCTCGGCGTGCCGCTCGCGATAGCCCAGGCGCTTGCGGCGGTGACGGCAGGATTGATTGGCATAGCCGTCGAATATCTCGTCGTGCGGCGCTTCTACAAAAGGCCGCTGGATTCGCTGCTCGCGACCTGGGGCCTCAGTCTGATCGTCACGCAGTCGATGCTGCTGATCGTTGGGTCTTCTATAACTGGCATCGGCACGCCCGAGGGGAGCTTTGCGATCGCCGACTACACGTTCTCGACGTATCGCCTGGTGCTGTTCGGATGTGCGGTTGCCGTGCTGGTCGGTCTCTATATCACGTTCATGAAGACCCGGTTCGGCGTGTTGGCGCGCGCGACGATGCAGAATGCCGCGATGGCCAGGGCGTTGGGCGCGCGTACCGGACGCATCTATTCGATCAGTTTCGGCATCGGCGCCGGTCTCGCCGGGCTTTGCGGCGCGCTTTACGCCCCGACAATGACATTGATCCCGACGATGGGGGCCACGTTCGTGGTGGAGAGCTTCGTCACCGTCGTCGTCGGCGGTGCCAATGTTCTGCTCGGGACCGCGCCAGCCGCCGTGTTCCTGGCCATGATCCGAATGACGCTGAATGCGAGCTATGGCCAGATCATCGGCCAGATCGGCATGCTGTTTGCAGTCATCCTGATCATACGCGTGCTGCCCGAGGGCATTTCCAGCGTGTTGGTCCGACGCGGACGCTGAGTGGGAGAATTGATGTTCAAGCTGCTTGACGGTTCGCAGACCCTGGGACGAGGCTGGACTTTCTGGTCCTGCTTTCTCGTCGTGCTGGCAGTCGCCCTGATCTATCCGGTCTTTGCGGACTCATATGACGTTGGCAACTTCTCGTATTTTCTGATCTGGATCTTCATGGCGCTCGGCCTCTGTCTGATGTGGGGCTATGGCGGCATGCTGTCGTTCGGACCGACGCTCTTTTTCGGCATCGCTGGTTACTCCTACGGCGTGCTGGCCATCAATATGGGTGGCGGTTCGACGACGATCATAGCCCTCGTCCTGTCGATCGTCATCGCAATGATCGCGGCGGGTTTTCTCGGCTACTTCATGATCTGGGGCGGCATCAACGGAATCTTCTTCGGTATCGTGACCCTGTCGGCGACGCTGGTGCTTGCGTTCTTCCTTGGACAGACCGCCGGACCGGAATGGCATATCGGCCCGGCGCGTTTGAACGGCTATAACGGCATGAAGGGCATGGACCCGCTTACCATCGGCGATTACTACATCGAGGGTTCCGCTCTCTACTATTTCATGGTGGCGCTCATCGTGGTCGTTTACCTGGCGCTGCGTGTGTTGGTGAATTCCCGCATCGGCAACGTGATCGTCGCCACGCGGGAAAACCCGCAGCGCGCCGAGATGCTGGGCTACGACGTCCGCAAATATCAATTGCTCACTTTCGTCATCGGAAGCGGCCTCGCGGGCCTCAGCGGCGCGCTTTACACATCCTGGGGGCAGTTCATCACCCCGTCCAGCATCGGGCTGCCGGCGGCGGCCATGCCGATCGTATGGGTTGCCTTCTCGGGCCGTAGCGATCTCACGGCCACGCTCGTCGGGTCGTTTGTTCTCCTGTTCGGCTTCCAGACCATCACGGTCTACAGCCAGCAGGCGGCGCTGGTGCTGATGGGTGCGTTGCTGCTGGCCACCGTGATGCTGGCGCCGCAAGGTTTTGTGCTAGGCATCGGCAAGCTCGTTGCGGACCGTTGGAACGCGCGTAAGCGTAGCGCCAGCTCCTCGCTGCCAGATACCAGCCGCCTGCAAACGGATGAGACCTGACCATGGCCCTTGTCGATGTGAAGGGTGTGACGAAGCGCTTCGGCGGATTGACGGCTGTCTCCGACGTCGACCTGACCGTCAACGCCGGAGAGATCCACTGCCTGATAGGCCCAAACGGGGCAGGGAAGAGCACGCTGTTCAAGCTGATCGTCGGGCTCTATCCGCCGACCAAAGGGACGATTCTGTTCGACACCGTGGATATCACCGAAGAGCGGCCTTTTGCCCGCGTGCAACGCGGCATGAGCATCAAGATGCAGGCGCCGAGCGTGTTCAAGGAGTTGCCGGTCCGGCAGAACATCCAGATCGCGCTTCAGGCGCGATTTTCAGGTGCCCAGCGCGAGGCCGAGGAAGATCGGCTGCTGAAGCTTCTGCATTTGGCGCCGGAGAGCGGCAAGCTTGCCGGAGCGCTTTCGCACGGCCAGCAGCAGTGGCTCGAGATCGGAATGGCGCTCGCGCTGCAGCCGCAGCTCTTGCTGCTGGACGAGCCGACGGCCGGCATGTCGCCAGAGGAGACGTTCAGGACCGGCGAACTCATCAAGTCGTTCAATGCCGAGGGCATGACCGTTCTGGTCGTCGAGCACGACATGGCATTCGTGCGCCAGATCGCCCAGCGCGTAACCGTGCTGCATCTCGGCAAGATCTTTGCGCGAGGTGATCTGGAGACGATCATCCAGGACGAGAAGGTCGCCGAAATTTACCTGGGTAAGACGCATGTCCACTGACCGGATCCTGGATGTATCGGAGCTCTGGGCGGGCTACGGCGCTACGCCGATCCTCCAGGGCGTCAGCATGTCGATCTCCCGCGGCGAGATCGTCGGCGTGATCGGCCGCAATGGCGTGGGCAAGTCGACATTGATGCGGTGCCTGATCGGTCTACTCGATACATGGCGAGGCACGATCACCTTCATGGACCACGATGTGACGCAGCTGCAGGCCGATGCCCGGGCGCGCGCCGGCTTCGGCTACATCCCGCAGGGACGGGATGTGTTTCCGCAGATGAGTGTCGAGGAGAACCTGCAGGTCGGCGAACTGATCGGCGGACCCAAGGGTAAGAAGGTGCCGGAACTCGTCTACGAGTATTTTCCGCGGCTCAGGGAGCGCCGGCGGCAGATCGCGGGCACCATGTCCGGGGGCGAGCAGCAGCAACTGGCTATCGGCCGCGCGCTGATCGGCAATCCAACCCTGATGATCCTCGACGAACCGTCCGAGGGCGTGCAGCCGTCGATCGTGCAGCACATCTGCGAAGCGCTGAAGTCGTTCCGCAGCGAGCTCGGGACGACGATCGTCTTCGTCGAACAGAACCTAGATACCATCATGGCGATCGCCCAGCGTTGCTACATCATGGAAAAAGGCAAGATCACCCGGTCGTTGACCGGGGAGGACGTCACCGCAGACAACGTTCGTGCGCAACTGTTGCTGTGACGCGATCACGCGCCTGACGTGCAACGTTGTTGAACCTAAGCGCCGATCGCTGAAGATCGGATCACCAGGGAGGGAATGAACATGGATCTGGGACTCAAGGGAGCCAGGGTTCTCGTCACCGGCAGCACCAAGGGAATCGGCAGGGCGATCGCCGAGACGTTCGCCGCCGAAGGCGCCAATGTCGGCATTTGCTCGCGCAATCAGGCGGACGTGGATAGCACCGTCGCGGCCCTCAAGGCGAAGGGCGTTGCTGCCTATGGTGGGGTGGTTGACGTTTCGAATGGTGCAGCGCTGAAGGGCTGGGTCGGCGATATGGCATCGAAGCTTGGCGGCATCGATGTCGTCGTCGCCAATGTCAGTGCGCTGTCGATCGGGCAGGACGAGGAGAGCTGGGAAAAGGAATTCTCCACTGACATGATGGGGACGGTGCGGCTGGTGAATGCCGCGATGCCCTATCTGGAGAAGAGCAAGGCTGCCGCGATCGTAACGATCTCCAGCGTATCGGGACGCGAGGTCGATTTTGCAAGCGGTCCCTACGGCACGTTCAAGGCGGCAATCATCCATTATACCCAAGGGCTGGCCTATCAATTGGCCAGCAAGGGCATCCGCGCCAATTCGGTGTCGCCGGGCAACACCTACTTCGAAGGTGGGGTCTGGAACATGATCAAGGACAACAACCCCGAACTGTACAACACCGCGCTGGCGCTCAATCCGACCGGCCGCATGGGCACGCCGCAGGAGATGGCGAATGGCGCCGTGTTTCTGGCGAGCCGGGCCGCCAGCTTCATCACGGGCACAAACCTCGTCGTCGACGGCGCCCTGACGCGCGGCGTCCAGTTCTAGGCGTGGTGTCAAGATGTCGGCAGATGAACTGCACTACAAATCAATGTCCGAGCTCTCCGAGTTATATCGCCGCAAGGAGTTGCGGTGCTCGGAGGTCACTCAGGCGATCCTGAGCCGCATCGAAAGGCTGGATGGAAATTTTCACGGATATGCTGTGGTCCTGGCGGAGCGGGCCATGGCGCAAGCAAATAAGCTTGATGGCGAGATCGCCAAGGGCATCTGGCGCGGGCCGCTTCATGGCATTCCGATCGGGCTGAAGGACCTGTGCTACACGACCTTTGCCCCGACCGCCGGCGGCACGACCATCCACACGAAGTTCGTGCCGCCGTTCAATGCGACGGTGGTCGATCGGCTGGAGCGCGCCGGCGCGGTGACGCTTGGAAAGCTCAAGATGACGGAGGGGGCGTATACGAGCCATCATCCTGATGATCAGGCCCCGCTCAATCCCTGGAACAGGGATTACTGGGTTGGTTCCTCCTCGAGCGGGTCCGGCGTCGCGACCTCGGCGGGGCTCTGCTACGGATCGATCGGAAGCGACACCGGCGGTTCGATCCGGTTTCCGTCCGCGACCTGCGGGCTGACCGGGATCAAGCCGACATGGGGCCGGGTCAGCCGCTACGGCGTTTTCCCGCTGGCGGATTCACTCGATCATGTCGGGCCGATGTGCCGCAGTGCCTGGGATGCCGCGGCGATGCTGGGCGTCATCGCAGGCGCGGACGCAAACGATCCAACGGCTTTGCGGGCTCCCGTTCCGAATTATCTGGCGAGTATTGGCGACGGCGTGCGCGGTCTCAGGATCGGCGTGGACCGCAAATACACGCAGGAAGGCGTCGACGCGCAGGTCGTGGCCGCGCTGCAGGAAGCGGAGCGGACGCTCGCTGATCTGGGCGCAGAAATCCGCGAAGTCAGGTTCCCAGCTTGCGAGAAACTTGTCAGCCAATGGATTCCGATGTGCTCGGTGGAGACGGCCGAGGCTCACCTGGAAACGTATCCGTCGCGCAAATCCGAATACGGCCCGGACCTCGCGCAGTTGATCGAACAGGGCAGGTCGATGAGCGGTGTCGAGATCGCCGCCATTCATCATGAGCGGCTAAAGTTCTCCGGCAGCCTGGCGGCGTTGTTCGAGGACGTCGATTTGTTGCTCGTCCCGACAATGCCCATGCCGATTCCGACGCTTGCAAAGATGAGCGAGTACGGCGCCGATCCTGGCGTGCTGTTAAGCATTCTGCGCTTCACGGCCGTGTTCGATTTCAGCGGAAGCCCGACGATCACGCTGCCCGCAGGGATGGCTTCAGACCGGATGCCGCTGAGTGTGCAACTGGTTGGCCCGCATCTTTCCGAGGACGTGCTGGCGCGCGCCGGGCATGCCTTCCAGTCGGCGACGGACTGGCATACGCAACGGCCGCCCATCGGATGACGCTTGCGCGGCGGGCAGGGCGCTATTCCGGCAGCCGCAGGATCTCGCAAGCCGAGCCCTTTGCCACTGCCGGCGCAAACGGTTGGCGTATCACCAGCGCCTGGGCGGCGGCGAGATTCCCGAGCAGCGACGAGTCCTGGTGGTTGACCGGCGTGGCGATCAGCGCGCCGTCCTCGCGGCGTTCGAGCCGGGCGCGAAGATAATCCTCGCGCTGGTCGTTGGCGTCGATGCCGCGGCCGAGCAGGGCCGTCTCGCGCGCATGGTGGATTGTTGTGCGGCCGGAAAGCGCGCGGATCAGCGGCACCAGAAACAGGAAGCCGCAGACATAGGATGAAACGGGATTGCCGGGCAGGCCGATCACCCGCATCGCGCCGAGCCGTCCGTGCATCATCGGCTTGCCCGGCCGCATGGCGATCCGCCAGAACGTCATGGTGACGCCCTCGGCCTCCAGCGATCGCTTGACGAGGTCGTGGTCGCCGACCGAGGCGCCGCCCATCGTGATCAGGATATCCGCACCGGTCGCGCTGGCGCGCCGTATGCCTTCGGTGGTGGCGGCGATCGTATCATTGGCAATGCCGAGGTCGGTGATGTCGGCGCCTTCGGCCCGCGCCAATGCCCGCAGCCCGTAGCCGTTGGAATAGACGATCTGGCCGGGGCCGGGGCGCGATCCTGGCATCACCAGTTCGTCGCCGGTGCCGAGCACGGCGACTTTCGGGCGCCGGTGCACCGGAATCTCCGGGTAATTCATGCCGGCAGCGAGCGACAGGTCGCGCTCGGTCAGCAGGCGCCCGCTCCTCAGCAGGACGTCGCCCTCGTTGAAATCGACGCCGGCGGGCCGGATGTGCCGCCCCTTCTTGGCCACCGCGGTGATGCCGATGTGGTCGCCGTCGACAGCCGTGTCTTCCTGGATGATGACGGCGTCGGCGCCGTCGGGAATGACGCCGCCAGTGAAAATCCGCACCGCTTCGCCGGCGCCGACCTTCCGCTCGAACGGCCGGCCGGCGGCGACCTCGCCGATCACCTTCAGCCGTGCGGCAAGATCGGCGGCGTCGGCGGCGCGCACGGCGTAACCGTCCATCGCCGACATCGCCAGCGGCGGCTGGGTACGCAACGCGGCGAGATCGCGCGCCAGCACCCGGTGCCAGGCGGAATCGAGCGCGATCATTTCCTCGGGCAAAGGGTCTGCGCCGGCAAGGATCGCGGCAATCGCATCGGCAACCGGCATCAACGCCACGGGCAGGTCCCCCTCAAATTCCAAGCACTGCGAGCGCGGTTGCGATGTCGTCAGGTGATCTCACATGCACCGCGCTCAAGCCCCGCGCCCGCGCGCCTGCGACATCTCGGCGGAATCGTCGAAGAACAGGATCCGCGAAGCGGGAACGCCGATCGCCTTCACGACATGATCATAGGCCGCCGCGTCAGGTTTCCGAAGCCCGATCGTCGACGACAGGTAGATCTCCCGGAAATGACCGAGCACATCGGCGTAGTGCTGCGAGAAGTGTTCGACATGCGCGCCGTTGGTGTTGGAAAAGGCATAGAGCGGCAGTCGCGCTCCGGCCCGCGCCAGCATCGCGCCGACGCCTGGCATTTCGCCGGTGAAAATGGCGTTCCATCCCTCGAGAAACTGCACATCGGTGATGTCGATCCCGAGCGAGGCGCGCAGGCTTTGAAAAAATGCGGCGTCGCTGATCTCGCCGCGCTCGTGCCGCTGCCAGGCGTCGTCGGGTGAAAACCGTCCGACGAGATGGGAGGGCTCGTAGCCGGCGTGGCCTGCCCAAATGGCTACCACCCTGTTGAAATCGATATCAAGTACGACCCGCCCGAGGTCGAACAGCAAGACATCCGCGGAGGTGGAAGTGAGTGGCAAATTCATGGCAGTCGTTTACAGAACTGGACGGGCCCGGGCAACGGGGCGCGTGGCCTGATCAATCCGGCGCTTATGCCGGCGTACAAGCTATGGTAAATCTTACGAGCAATATCGGGAGGAGTCGTATGAGATTTTTGGGCAGAATGCTGGGTGCTGTGGCCGTCGCCGTGCTGCTGACCGGCCCGTCCATGGCCCAAAATGTGCCCCAATACGGTGAGACCGACAAGGCTAGGTCACCCTCGGAAATCGCCGCCGAGAAGGAAGCCGAGCGGGCCTATCAGCGGTCGCTGGGCAATATACCCGCGCAGAAGAGCCAGGACCCTTGGGGGATCGCGCGCGAGGGCACGCCGGCCAAGGCCGCGCCGGCGAAGCCGAAGGCCACCAAGGTTGAAGGCAAGTCCGCAAATACCAAGTCCGCCGATACCAAGCCCGGCAACACCGCAAAATAGAAGACACCGGTTCCGGCGCCCGTGCCGGAACAACGATGTCCAGCACAAGGAAACCGGATATGACGGAAAGCCTGCTCTTTTCCCCGATGACGATCCGCGGGGTCGAGCTTCGCAACCGCATCGTGGTGCCCCCGATGCATCAATATTCCGCCGTGAAGGGCTTCCCGACCGACTGGCATCTGATGAACGCCGGCAAGTTCGCCGCCGGCGGCGCGGGCCTCGTTGTCGTGGAATCGACCAAGGTCGAACGGCGCGGCTGCGGCACGGTCGGCGACCTCGGCATCTGGGACGACGCCTTCGTCGAACCGCTCGGCCGTCTCGTCAAATTCATCAAGCAGCAGAACTCGGTCGCAGGCATTCAACTCGGTCATTCCGGACGCAAGGCGCGCGCGACACGACCGTGGGAAGGCGACCGGCCGCTGCAGCGGACGCCCGATATCGAGGACTGGGACGCCTGGTCACCGGTGGCGCCGAGCGCGATCGCCCATAGCGAAAAATGGCCCGTGCCGAAGGCGCTGGCGCGCCATGAAGTGAAGGACCTGGTGCAGGCATGGGGCAACGCGGCGCGGCGCGCGCATGAGGCCGGCTTCGACATGCTGGAACTGCACGGCGCGCACGGCTATCTCGTGCATCAGTTCCTGTCGGAGCGTTCAAACCAGCGCAGCGACGAATATGGCGGCTCCGAAGCCAATCGCATGCGCTTCATCACCGAGATCACGGAAGCAGTGCGGTCGCATTGGCCCGATGAAAAGCCGTTGTTCGTCCGCCTGTCGGTCGAGGACAACGCCGGTTGGGGGCCGGAGCAGAGCGCGCGGCTCGCAAGGATTCTCATGGCCAAGGGAGTCGACGTCATCGATTGTTCTTCCGGCGGCATCACCGAGATGGCGCCTATCCTCGGCAAGGAAATCAAGTACAGCTATCAGGTTCCGCTGTCGGAATATGTGAAGCGCCATGCTGACATCATGACCATGGCGGTCGGCCTCATTATCCATGGCGACCAGGCCGAACAGATTCTCCGCGACGGGCAGGCTGATCTGATTGCCGTCGGGCGCGAAATCCTCAACAACCCGAACTGGCCGATGGATGCCGCGCTGAAACTCGGCGTGGACGGCCCGTTCCGCAATGTTCCGCCGCAATTCGGCTACTGGCTCGGCACACGCGCCAAGCGCGGCTTTGGAACGCAACCATCCACGTGGCAAAACGGGCTGCACGAAGCCAAATAGAGCGTTTTCGAGCGAAGGTGAGCCTCCACGCGGCCCGTATTGGCCCGGTTGATTCGCGCCTTGATCCGACCAAAAAGCCATTGTGTTCTGGGCGTGCCGGGGAGGGCGCCGATTCACAGCAATCGTGAGCGTCCATCGTGAAAAAAGGGACGCTTCGAAGATGCGCAGGAACTTTGCCTTTCTCCTCGGCACCGCAACGGGCGCCTGTCTGGCCGTTCTCGTCATGGGGCCGCAGGGCGCGCATCTGGTTGCGGCGGCAAAGGCGGCGGCCCGTCCGGACGCCTACACGCAGCTCAATCTGTTCGGCAACGTGTTCGAGCGGATCAAGGCCAGCTACATCGAGAAACCCGACGACAACAAGCTGATGGAAGGTGCCATCAACGGAATGATCTCCTCGCTCGACCCTCATTCGCGCTACATGAACGAGAAGGGCTGGAGCGACATGCAGGAGACCACCCATGGCGAGTTCGGCGGGCTCGGCATCGAGGTCACGATGGAAGATGGCCTGGTCAAGGTGGTCACGCCGATCGACGACACGCCCGCGGCCAAGGCCGGCATCCTGTCCGGCGACGTCATCACGCACATCGACGATGAGGCCGTCCAGGGCATGAGCCTCGAGCAGGCGGTGAGCCGGATGAAGGGGCGGCCCAGCAGCAAGATCCGGTTGAAGATCACCCGCAAGAATTCCGCTGCGCCGATCGACGTCGCGATCCTGCGCGAGATCATCCGGGTGCGCCCGGTCCGCTTCAAAACCGACGGTGGCGATATCGGCTATATCAGGATCACCCGCTTCAACGAGCAGACCACCGAAGGGCTGAAGAAGGCGATCACGAGCATTTCGAAGGAGATCCCGCAGGACAAGCTCGCGGGCTATGTGGTCGACCTCCGCAACAATCCCGGCGGGTTGCTCGACCAGGCGGTTTCGGTGTCGAGCGCCTTCATGACGCGCGGTGAGGTGGTCTCGACGCGCGGCCGGACGGCGGAGGAAACCCAGCGCTTTTCCGCGCGCGGCGGCGACCTGACCAAGGGCAAGCCGCTCGTCGTGCTCATCAATGGCGGATCGGCATCGGCCTCCGAGATCGTGGCCGGCGCGCTGCGCGACCACAAGCGCGCCACCCTGATCGGAACGCGCACCTTCGGCAAGGGCTCGGTGCAGACGATCATTCCGCTCGGGACCGGCAACGGCGCGCTGGCGCTGACGACCGCGCGCTACTTCACGCCGTCGGGCCGCTCGATCCAGGCCCAGGGCATCGCCCCCGACGTCGAAGTGCTGCAGGACGTGCCGGACGAGTTGAAGGCGCGCTCCGAACTGAAGGGCGAGGCCTCGATGCGCGGCCACCTCGCGGCCGACGGCGCCGAGCAGGGCGGCTCGCAATCCTACGTCCCGCCGAACGAGAAGGACGACAAGGCACTGGGCGCCGCGTTCAATCTGCTGCGTGGGGTAACCTTGAACGCCAATGCTGCGAAGCGGGCGGTGGCGAACTGAGCCCGGCGCCGATGCTCACCGGTCGATCAGTGTGACATCAATGTCGGTTTGGTCATCGTGGCGAGCATGCCGCGCGTCGTCCCGCCAAGAATGAATTCCCGCAGCCGGGAGTGCCCGTACCCGCCCATCACTATTAGATCAGCGCCTGCTTCGGATGCATATGACAGGATTGTATTTGAAACGTCGATCCTGCTGACCGGGATGCGTTCAACCGTGGCGTTCACGCCGTGACGGGTCAGATGGGTGGCGATATCTGCACCCGGAAGCTCGGTGCTCTTGGCGTTGTGAGCGTCTGCAATGGCAATGGTCGTCTTGCCGGAGCGGATCAGAAACGGCATGGCATCGGCGATGGCTCGCGTGGCCGCCCGGCTGCCATCCCAGCACACCATGACATGATCGAGTTTGAGACGATCCTGCTGGATAAAGGGAACGATGAGCACGGGTCTTCCGGAGTCGAACAGTGCCGCTTCAATGACGATGCTGGCGGTTCGATGATCCCGGTCCCTTTCAAGCTGGCCAATGACGGAAAGATCGAACCGTCGTGCGATTTGCGCAAACTGGCCTGGTATGTCGCCGGTATCTGCTTCAATCCGGCGTATTTCGGCTGAAACGCCGGCGCGACGCGTCGCCTCGTCGAACGCAGTGGCCACCGTCTCTGCGCGCTCTTTGGCTTCACCTTGCTGGGCTCGAATAAAGTTGGCCGGCAGGTCGACGCCACCGAGCACTGCCGGATGGAAGGCGATCCCCGTGATGTGCGCACCGAATGTTTCCGCAACCGACAAGGCGCAATTGGAAACGCCATTTTGCGATGTCCCGTAAGACAGGTTGACAAGAATATCCTTGATCATGTCTGCCTCCAGTTGAGTGGGTAACAACTCCATGCTGTCGAGACGCTCCTCATCCGGCTCCGCCACCAGATGACGGTCGGGCGGAGGCCTTGAGAAGATGCGCCCCGTCAGGTCATCAGGAGACCGGGTGACGCCGGCGATCCTACCACCAGATGGAGGTGAAATTGCAGCCCGGTGCGCGAAGTTGATGCGTCGCTGGCATCGTCGGCGAACTGGATGCACCGTCATCGTAATTCTCGGCGAAAGCGAACCGATCAAGACCGCTTTTCTTGAAACTTCATTCCCGATCCAGCCGTAGCTTCGGCGTGATCTCTGGCGAAAGCCGGTTCCCGCTCCATGCGCGTTCAAACGGTGGTGTTATGTCGAGAAAATGGACCTTGCTGACCCTGATCCTGTTCCTCGGTTCGAGTGGAGCCCTGCAAGCAAATCCGCTCGACTCGCCCGGGACCGTCTATATCGACGGCCTGCCCTGCAACAGGGCGTGCCAGGCCTATATGGCCTGGTCTCGGCCTGGGACTGCTCAGCACCGCGAGGTTGGCGAGCCGACAATCCTGGTGGTGCCGGCCGAGGTCGGAGTGGAAAGAAGAGGCCACATAGCCAGACCGGGCGTGGCAACGCAGCCGGTGCCGGTTCCGCGCCCGGTGCCGCGCGCCGGGGTGGCCAATTCCAACGCAAGGCCGCCGAACACCAAGGCATCGCACAGCAAGAATGCCGCTGCGTCCACGCCAGCACATCAGGCAACCGCAAAGGCTGCGCCGTTGGCCGCAGCGACAATTGCTCCGGAAAAGACCGCCGCTGCAGGTAAGGAGCCGGAACGCATATCGGGAAGCTCCGAGCAGATCGCGCCGGCTCAGGCCGCCTCCGTCGCCGCAGCGCCGCTCCCAGAAAGTGCCAAGCCCGAAGGTACCCAGCACGAGGTTACCAAGTCGGAGGCCATCAAGTCCGAGGTCGCTGCTCCTCCACCTGCTACGCTGGAGATCGCCGCGCCATCCGCACAACAACCTCGCCCCGAGATCGCAAACTCCGAAGCCGCCAAGCCCGAGACAGCGGCGCTCGGGATAGCGCAGTCCGAAATCGCCAGGCACGAGGTCGCCAAATCCGAGGTCGCTGCGTTGCCCGCTGCAACTGACGCGGCACCCGTTTCGGCGCCCCGAACAATCCAGCAGCAGGTTGCAGAAGCGACCGGAATGGCCGAGCGTGTAACGGCCATGACGCTGGAACGGGAGCTGGTCGGCAAATCGGACAATCAGGACGCAAAACCCGCAGCCGCCGGCGACACCGATACCACCGCATCCGTTTCACCTGCCAACCTCGACCATCTCGTGGCGGTTGTCCTCGCACGTCCGGAGATCAATTCGCTGTCCGACCTGAACAACAGGAGCATCGCGATCGGGGAGAAGCAATCCGCCGCCAGCGGAAGCGTCAGCGCCGCGCTGATGGCCGCAGGCGCCGCCGAAGTGCAGTTCAACGAAGGTAAAAGCGAAGGAAACGCCGGCGCGATCGACCGGCTGATCCGCGGCGAAGTCCCGGCTGCCGTTCTGGCGCTGGCCTCGCCTGAAGCCGCCGAGTGGTTTCCCGATATCGAAGGCTTCAGAATTTTCCGCGTGCCGCTCTCGCAGCGGGCGCGGCTCTAGCAGCGTGGCAGGGCGGGTCGCGCTCTCGCTCATCCGCCCACCAGGCTATCGCTCCTCCTTTACACGAGACGGCATCAAGCTATCGTAAGGGCCACGGAAGCGCCGGATACGATGGGTAAGGTTGGCTGACGCAGCGACGGCAACACGGCGAATTGCATTTATTGAGGTGTCAAATGTCCGCACCCTGCAAGTTCGAGCTGAGCATCCTGGATCACGACGAGAAAGCGCTCATCAAGACCTCGCATCACCCCGCCATCGGTGATGCGGATCGCGCGGCGCTCGAGGACCTGAAATCATCGCTCAGAAAGCTTCGCGACAAGGAGCGTACGCTCGCCTTCGGCCGGCGGCGAATCAGCAAAGGCAAGGCCGAGCCCCGCGGCCAGAACGTCTCGGGCACTGCCGAGCATTCGCTCCACCGCAAGCAGGTTTTCGCGGCCGCTCTGAAGCGCGTCAACAAGGAGATCTCACGCCTGCAGAAATTCGAGGCGAGGAAAGAACTGGGAGAGGCGGCCCGGCGCGCGCTGGCGCTTCGCAGGGCACAGCAATTCTCGCGCCCGACAAACGCGCCGACTTCCAGCGAAGGAATGGCATCGCTTCCCAGCCGCAGGCGAAACATCAAACTCCCGCGGTCCACAATCGGCCGTGTGTCGCAGGCGAACAAGCGAGCGCAGGCCAAGAGAGATTCCCGCCGCTAGCGGGCCTGGCCCGGATGAGCGAAGGGACCATCCAGGCATTTATGCCGGCTTGTCGGAGTCACTCCTGCGCGGTTACTCGCTGCGCGTTCGCGCCATTTTCCGTAACGACTTCAAAGTGATTTGCCCCGTCCAGCCTGCCGCGAAGAAATAATCCGCTTCGGCGTGCCCCCAAATCAGCGGTAAAACTAGCGCCATCCTGTCCCGCCAAGAGGGGCGTTGGCCATCGTCACGAACGTTGGGGCAGGTTGCGGTGGACGCGACAGCGTCGGGCGCGAAGCGTTGTTCGCAGGGCGGTTATCCGTGAGCGAACATGGCGCGCAAGACGAACGGCGCTGAAGCGTACGGCAAAACCGTGTGGTCCTGGCACCCGTGGCTGGTGTCAAGCCGGTGAAGGTTTACGAAGCCCGACCGGGCTTCAAGAGCCGCCAATTCGCCGGCGATGGAGGCAAGAGGAATTCGTCTCCAGGGAGAGCGCGCCATAAGCCGTAAGGCCATTGCGCAGGGAATGCCGGAGTGTTCCGACTGTACCTGTATGCTCGTGTGCGTGTTCTTCGCACTTATTGCACACGAGACCGCGGGTGCAGCGTGCACCCGGCATTCCCTGCTCCCTCTCCGAGGGACAAGGTTCAGGCAAGACTCGGGCGCGTATCGTGCCGCGAGAACGCCGCGTCACATTCAATCGTCATCACCCGCGAAGGCGGGTGATCCAGTATTCCAGAGACGCCAATGATTGAAACGATAGGCCGCGGTGTACTGGATACCCCGCATGCGCGGGGTACGACGACGTTGTGCGTGGCGGCGTGCTGGGGCGCGACGGCCCTGCCGTCGCGCGTTAACTTACAACAATGCCGGCTGCTCCGCCGCGATCGCATCGTCGGTGGCGATGGTGCCCCCGGTGATCACCTCGGCATAGATTCCGCAATCGGCATGACCGAGCCGGCGCTGCAGTGCCTGCGGGATCGAAAGGTCGCGCGCGGCGGTGTCGGGATCGACATTGACGGCGGCGCAGCGGACGATGCGTTTCACGATCTTGAGCCTGACGTCGCCGATCGCGAGCGTACGATCGAGCAGGTCGAATTCGTGCCAGGCCGACCAGCCCTCGACATAGAGATTGGCGCGGAAGCGAAGCGGATGCACCGGTGCGCCGACCATGTTCTCGATGGCGCGGACGCTGGCGAGATTGATGATGGACACGACCTTGCGGGCGACGTCCGAAAAGCTGTGGCCCGCGCTTTCAAGGATTTTCGGCGGGCCCCTGATCAGGTCGGGAAAAGTCGAGGCGAAGAAGGTTTCGATCGCAGCCCTGCCTTGAGGCGTCTCCAGATCGCCCTCGGCCGCAACCTTCCCGTCGCGGTGGATGGTCAGCACATGGCTCGCATCGTCGAAGTGGGTGCGCAGCCCGGCCAGCCATTCGTCCCGCATCAACATCAGAAAGTGCGGCTTAGGCAGCCATTTCGGCTCTGCCGGATCGAAGCCGGAAGGGCCGTTCTCGATGGCGTAGCGGCGGTCCGCCAGCAGCGTATGGCCGGGCTTGAGCTCGGTGCGGCCCAGCAGCTCCGGGGTCAGGCCTTTGACGGGATAGCGGTAGATCCCGGCGATGCGGGCAGGGGAGGTGATTTCCATGCGGCTTATTAATGGATTCCCGCCTAGGGCGCCACCGCTCCCGAATTTGTGAGCAAGCCCCTTCCGTTTTGCCGGGCCATGCCCACATTTGCGTCAAGCCTGAATACAGGGCGACGACCCGCGGCCGGTTGAGGAATGTCAATGCGGTCCGCGGATACCCAATGAAGATGCCGTAATCATGCCTTACGGGTGGGAACGGCAGGCCGAGGGAAAGAAAAAACATGAATATCGAGAAATACACCGAGCGCGCGCGGGGGTTCATTCAGTCCGCGCAATCGCTCGCCATGCGCGACGGGCATCAACAGTTCTCACCGCTGCACCTGCTCAAGGTGCTGCTGGACGACGGCGAAGGCCTTGCCGGAGGTCTGATCGACCGCGCCGGCGGCAACTCCCGCGCCATCCTCAAGGCTACCGAGGAGGCGCTTGCCAAGCTGCCGAAAGTCTCGGGCAGCGGCGCCGGGCAGATCTACCTCGCCCCCGAACTGGCCCGCGCGTTCGACGCAGCGGAAAAGGCCGCCGAGAAGGCCGGCGACAGCTTTGTCACGGTCGAACGGCTTCTGCTCGGGCTGACGCTCGAGAAGAACAGCGCGGCCGGCGAAATTCTCAACAAGGGCGGCGTCACGCCGCAAAGCCTCAATGCGGCGATCGAAGCGCTGCGCAAGGGCCGCAGCGCCGACAGCGCCACGGCGGAGAACGCCTACGACGCGCTGAAGAAGTATGCCCGCGACCTCACCCAGGCGGCGCGCGACGGCAAGCTCGATCCCGTGATCGGGCGCGACGAGGAAATCCGCCGCACCATCCAGGTGCTCTCCCGCCGCACCAAGAACAATCCCGTGCTGATCGGCGAACCCGGCGTCGGCAAGACCGCGATCGTGGAGGGCCTGGCGCTGCGCATCCTCAACGGCGACGTGCCGGAAAGCCTGAAGGACAAGAAGCTCCTGTCGCTCGACATGGGCGCATTGATCGCGGGCGCCAAATACCGCGGCGAGTTCGAGGAGCGGCTGAAGGCCGTGCTGCAGGAAGTCACCGCGGCCGAGGGCTCGATCATCCTGTTCATCGATGAGATGCACACGCTGGTCGGCGCCGGCAAGGCCGACGGCGCAATGGATGCGTCGAACCTGCTCAAGCCCGCGCTTGCACGCGGCGAACTGCACTGCATCGGCGCGACCACGCTCGACGAGTATCGCAAGCACGTCGAAAAGGACGCCGCCCTGGCGCGCCGGTTCCAGCCGGTGTTCGTCTCCGAGCCGACGGTCGAGGACACGATCTCGATCCTGCGCGGCCTGAAGGACAAGTACGAGCAGCACCACGGCGTGCGTATCACCGACTCGGCGCTGGTCGCTGCGACCACGCTGTCGAACCGCTACATCACCGACCGCTTCCTGCCCGACAAGGCCATCGACCTGATGGACGAGGCGGCGGCGCGGCTGAAGATGCAGGTCGACTCCAAGCCGGAAGAACTGGACTCGCTGGATCGCGAAATCATCCGCCTGAAGATCGAGCAGGAGGCCCTGAAGAAGGAAACCGATACCGGCTCGAAAACCCGACTGCAGGCGCTGGAAAAGGAACTCGCCGAGCTCGAAAAGCAGTCGGCCGATCTGACCTCGCGCTGGAGCGCGGAGAAGAACAAGCTGTCCAATGCACAGAAGCTGAAGAGCGATCTGGATGCCCTGCGCATCGAACTCGCCAACGCGCAGCGGCGCGGCGAATTCCAGCGCGCCGGTGAACTTGCCTATGGCAAGATTCCCGAACTGGAAAAGCGGCTGGTCGACATCGAGGCCAACGAAAACGACGGCGAGATGATGGAGGAGGCCGTCACGGCCAACCATATCGCGCAGGTGGTCTCGCGCTGGACCGGCGTTCCCGTCGACAAGATGCTGGAAGGCGAAAAGGACAAGCTCCTGAAGATGGAGGGCAGCCTCGGCAAGCGGGTGGTCGGCCAGGCCGAAGCGGTGCATGCGGTGGCCACCGCAGTGCGCCGCTCGCGTGCCGGCCTGCAGGATCCGAACCGCCCGATGGGCTCGTTCATGTTCCTAGGTCCCACCGGCGTCGGCAAGACCGAGCTGACCAAGGCGCTGGCGGAGTATCTGTTCAACGACGAGACGGCGATGGTCCGCCTCGACATGTCCGAGTTCATGGAAAAGCACTCGGTGTCGCGGCTGATCGGCGCGCCTCCCGGCTATGTCGGCTATGACGAGGGCGGGTCGCTCACCGAAGCGGTGCGGCGCAGGCCCTATCAGGTGGTGCTGTTCGACGAGATCGAGAAGGCGCATCCGGACGTCTTCAACGTCTTGCTGCAGGTGCTCGACGACGGCCGCCTGACCGACGGTCAGGGCCGCACCGTCGACTTCCGCAACACGCTGATCATCATGACCTCGAACCTCGGTTCGGAGTTCCTGGTGAGCCAGCCGGAAGGCGAGGATACGTCAGCGGTCCGCGAGCAGGTGATGGGCATGGTGCGTGCGCACTTCCGGCCCGAATTCCTCAACCGCGTCGACGAGATCATCCTGTTCCACCGCTTGCAGAAGAGCGAGATGGGCCGGATCGTCGAGATCCAGTTCGCCCGGCTGCAGAAACTTCTGGAAGATCGCAAGATCACGCTGACGCTGGACGATGCGGCGCGCGACTGGCTCGCGGCCAAGGGCTGGGATCCCGCCTACGGCGCACGGCCCCTGAAGCGGGTGATCCAGCGCAGCCTGCAGGACCCGCTGGCGGAGATGATCCTCGCCGGCGATGTCACCGACGGCGAGCGCGTGGTCATCTCTTCCGAAGGCAACGTGCTGACCTTCAACGGCAAGGCGCCGCAGACCGCTGAAATCGCGCAGTTCGAGGCGCCGGTGCCGAAGCGCAAGCTGAATTGATCGCGAAACAGACGGCCATGAAAGCGATTGGACGCATCCCGCGAGGGGTGCGTCCAACGTCGCGCGTCGGTCGAACTAGCTCTGCTCGACGACCGGGGTTCCGCCCATGTCGTCCTCATCCTGACTTGCCTCAAGCTCGGAAAGAATATCGACGAGTTCGCGAACGCGGCCCGTTGCCAGCGGCCGGCCGGCATTGATCATCGGCTCGTCGTTGGCCAGCCAGGCCTGCGCCTCGGCCAGTTCGTCGACCGTCGCGCCGGTTCCAATGATCTGGGCGATCGTGACGTCATCGGCCCCGTCAACGACTTTGGCCACGTCCTCACGCGTCATTTGCATGATGACCTCCATCACTCGGCCATGCGCCGCGCGCCGCAGCAAGCGGCTGCATCCCGCTCCATCAACGGGTGCATTCAGCCAGAGTTCCGGCAGGCGCCGCTCGGGCTATCGGTTTTTCGTGAGATCGGCCCGGGCGAGGGCTCAGCGGCTGATCTGGCGCGTTTGCGGCGTGGTGCCGGCGGCGTCGGAAACGCGCGCGGTGCCGCCGCGGCTGTTCATCTGCGTGTCGAGGCGGTCGCGTTCCTTTTCGAAGCCTGCCATCATCGGGCCTTCGAGCGAACGGCCGCGGGGCAGCTTGACGCGCATCGGGTCGACGAAGCGTCCGTTGACCAGGATTTCGTAGTGGACGTGGGCCCCGGTCGACATGCCGGTCGATCCGACGAAGCCGATCACCTGGCCCTGCCGAACCCGCTTGCCGGGCTCCATGCCCTTGGCAAAGGCCGACATGTGGCCGTAGGCGGTCTCGTAGCCGTTATTGTGTTTCAGGCGGACATATTTGCCGTAGCCGCCTTCCCAGCCGACTTTCTCGACTACGCCGTTTCCTGAAGCGAAGATCGGCGTGCCGTAGGGCGTCGCCCAGTCCACGCCGGTGTGCATCTTGGTATAGCCGAGGATCGGATGGCGGCGGCCGCCGAAGCCGGAGCGCATGATGGCGTTGTTGACGGGCTTGCGCACCAGGAACTTTTTCGCGCTCTTGCCGGTCTCGTCGTAGAAGTCGACGACGGAGTCATCTGGCGTCTGGAAGCGGTAATATTTCTTGGTTTCGCCGCCGACGGTAAGCGAGGCGAACAGTACCTCGGTCTTCTCGGTCGCCGGTGTGGCTTCGTCGTCGCCGGCGAAGTACACGTCGAAGGAATCGCCGGGCTGTACTTTGCGCTGGAAGTCCACGTCGTAGGAATAGATGCGGACCATGTCCTCGATGACGGCGGCCGGGACCTTGTTGCGCATCGCGGTCTCGTAGATGCTCTGGTAGAGCCGGACGCCGCTGCCGTCATCTTCATCGTCGTCATCGTCCTTGCCGCCGATCGCTTCGGCGACCGTATTCATGCTCTGGACGTCGACGGCAACGTATCTGCCCACATCCGACAGCGCGGCTACGGCTTCGACGGTCGTATCGTTGGCGACGATCACGCGATAGGGCTGCAGCCGGGCGCCAGCGCCGAGGCCCGAGGGCGCCATCAGGATGCGCAGTTTCTGGCCTTCCTTGAGGCCGCCGTCGCGGCCGCGGGCGCCAAGCGTCAGCGCGACCGCCCGGGCTTCGTCCGGCGTGGCCCCCTGATCGCGCAGGATCGAGGCGACGCTATCGCCCTTTTTGACGACGTGAACGCGCTCGCCGGTCGGGTTGCCGCCAGTGATCTGTTCCTTGGTCTTCGGCAACAGCGTGACGTTTTCCGGCACCACGCGGGTCTCGAAGCCGGCATAGGGATCGTTGACGTTGCCTTCGGTAGCGTAGGCCAGCTTGAGGTCGGATTGGACGCCGGTGGCGTCGGCCGCGGCGTTGGCCAGCGAAGTGTAGCGGACCCCGCCGCCCGAGCCGCGCCAGTTGGCGGCGTCGCGCACCCGCATCAGGACTTCGTCGAGCGCGACCACGGCAGCCAGTTTCGCCTTCGGCAACACCGTCGCCAGGTCCTTGGTTATGAAGGAAACCTCGGCGTCGGGCTCGATGGCCTCGGGATTGTTGGGATCTTCGGCGGCCGGGGAGGCGGAGCCGACATCGGTCAGCATGCGCTGGGCGTTATACGGTGGGATCTTGGAGCTGAGATCGCTCGTCGTCATCGACAGATTGCCGGAGATCCGGACGAACGGCCGCACCCGCATCACATCGCGGTTGCCCACCCTGGTCACGGTGGATACCCGCTGCACGTTGCGCGACGCGCTGGATTCACTCGGCGGCGGCAGGCGGTCGCTCTTGTGCAGGCTCGCGGTGCGATCGTTGGCCCCGAAGGCGCCCCGCAACGCGCCCTCGACGCGTTCTGGCATCTTGGCGAAGGTCATTTCGCCGTCGAGCGACGCAAAAACGGCGCCGCCGATAAGGGCTGCGCCGCACAGACCAGTCAGGATCGTTCCGCTAAACCACTGTACGGAGACACGGCGGCGATCGATCACCGCAGCCTCGGAGCCATCGACGGAAAGCGGCGGCTCGTGACCGAGATCGATGATCCCGATCTCGCGCCCATAGCCGCTTCCGCGTTGCGCCTTCTGGCTCAACCCTGTGTCCCCCCAAATTCCATCAACATCGACAAGACCTCGTACACTATCCAGACTTTGCATTTCCGCCCTTTTGAAGGGCGTTCGTCCGGAGTAGCCCGTACCGCACGCAAAGAGTTTCGGGAATCAGAGGCCGGAAGAAAGAAGACCGGCCGGAATCTCGAACTCAACGGTGCGCAGGTCTCTCGAAGTTTTCTCGGCCGCATGGGAAAAGCGACGGGTTCATCGAGATCGCCTCTCCCGGGTAGATAACCGTCGGCCACCCCCACTGGCGTCCGGCGATTCAATGCTTACCTTATAGTCAGAACGTCGCAGGATTGTGGCCCAAGTGCGGCCAAAGCCCCCAAACATAGGGACTTCTTGGCGTCCCAAAATTCTTCGACGTGATGCGACAATTTGTTGACGATGACCGTTGACAACCCCGATCGGGCGGGCCTATAACCCGGCCACTGAGCGCGGCGATGCATTGGCCACGAGGCCAAGGCATCTTCTCGCGCCCGTGATGCTCCTCATTGCGATGAGTGAACCAACAGCCGATAACAATCGGTTGTTATTCGTCGTCGGATGGAAGCTAGCGGAACCTTCCTGAGATGGAAGGGTGGGATCCCAGCGATCCCGGGCTGTTTGACAAGTGAAGATGAAGAAAGAGAAACGTGGACGGCGGAGTCCTTGCGTAGTCTCGAATACTTGAAAACTTCGGTTTTCATCTTTCGGGGCTGGACGAAAGACTTCGGCGGTACACGTTTACATAGGTTACACCATCGTCGTCAGCGATGTGAATCGCGGGCGATATATATGGTGGGACCTCGTCAAACGTTGTGATCAGCCGGTTTAAAGTTTCAAGTCCAACTTGAGAGTTTGATCCTGGCTCAGAGCGAACGCTGGCGGCAGGCTTAACACATGCAAGTCGAGCGGGCGTAGCAATACGTCAGCGGCAGACGGGTGAGTAACGCGTGGGAACGTACCTTTTGGTTCGGAACAACACAGGGAAACTTGTGCTAATACCGGATAAGCCCTTACGGGGAAAGATTTATCGCCGAAAGATCGGCCCGCGTCTGATTAGCTAGTTGGTGAGGTAACGGCTCACCAAGGCGACGATCAGTAGCTGGTCTGAGAGGATGATCAGCCACATTGGGACTGAGACACGGCCCAAACTCCTACGGGAGGCAGCAGTGGGGAATATTGGACAATGGGCGCAAGCCTGATC